>Ga0302221_10000048_pt1 | contig 138145 bp, 128 predicted proteins | sample II_Palsa_E2_1_FD_193517 | JGI IMG/M metagenome (GOLD analysis project Ga0302221, IMG submission 193517) | Peat permafrost microbial communities from Stordalen Mire near Abisko, Sweden - II_Palsa_E2_1 | ecosystem: Environmental > Terrestrial > Soil > Palsa > Peat permafrost | place: Sweden... | reverse complement strand
GCAATCACAGGCGGTGCGGCTACGCTTAAATTCGCTGCCATTTTGCTCGATGGCACCGCTATGGCTTGTAATAAATCCAAAATAAACTGTGCCGTACTCCCAGATGCGATTAAACCATCGCGCCATAGTTCAAGTGATTGAATGATTTTTTCGCGCGATTTTGAAATGGGGTGATTTAATAAGGTCACACATTTTTTAAAACTGAGACTTAAACGTTCTGGCGGTAAAATACGTGCGGCGGCTAAGCTCATCTTCCCTTGCGTATCTTCGTATAATTTCAGTACCACGCTGTCTAATACCGACTCAAATCGTTTTTTATTTTGCGTTTTCTGATGTGTCAATAACACATCTAAAAAAGTTTCTCTGATTGGGTTTGTGGGTGGCGTGGCCGTTACCGCTTGTTGAGGACGTTTCTTGAGCGTTGTTGTATTGATGGGCAAGGAAGTAAAGGCAATTAAAGCTAATGCCAGCGTGGCGTCTGTGAGTTCAGCAAATAATTCATGAAAAATAGCATGTGATGCCTTGATATCAAGATGTTTTGTTAAAGCCTCAAATAAAGCTTGGCTATCTCTTTGTTCAATAGCGGCGTGGGCTTCGTTTATTAAGGTGGGTGAAAGTGCGTCTTTGCAGGCGTCTTGAAAAGTACGTTTAGCGTCTTCTAATAGTTCAGGCAATTCTCCATTGGTCGGAATACCGTCTAACGCAGCATCAAACTCATCAAATACAATACCATTTTGAGTAAGCAACGTCGGATTTAAATAAATTGCAAGCTTTTTCTCGATTTCATCTTTTTGTAAGTTATTTGGGCGTATGCCATTTTTTAAATCGTTTATGAAGCGCTCAATATCCGTGATCAACCTGTCTGTTTTGGTGCGATGTAAAAACATTTGGGTATCTTCGTTGAGTGCACAGTCTTCCACTGTGAGTGAGAATGCTCCGGTATCGGGATGATTGAAAATTGTTTGACCTAAGGCGCGTATCGAAAAGTCCGTGATATCGGTGTTATCAGAAAGATTCAAGACTCGTAAATTTTTTAACACTTGCGTCGGGGGTAAGGATTGATTGGGGGTGGATGCCTGAGTGGGTGTTATCACGTCAATTAGGTATTTTACAGCCGTATCATCCAAGCCACAATTTGATAAATTTAAATGTTGTAATGAACCTTTGGACAAGAGTGCCGAAAGCGCGTTGATGCCATCATAATCGCTTACATTCGTAATATAACGAAATGATGCCAGCCGCGTTTCAATCACCTTGTTATTTGATAAATCGAGCCAGGTGATTTGGGCTACATTCGGTTTTTGCAGCTGTCTGGCAGCAAAAGCGAGATACCCGGAACGCAATGCCGTATTGGAGAGGTTCAGCTCGGGACCTTGGTTTTGATACGGATTTTGAAAAAAGGCGTTAACCGAGTTGATGATTTGTAAACGTTGAGAGGGCACCAAAAGCCCGGTGGCAGGGGTGACCGTCGGCACAGCAGTAGCAGAAGAAGCGCCACCGGTTAATTGCAGTCTTGGCTGAACATTATTTAAAAGTTCCTTGGCATCCCTCACTGTTTGGTCTTCTTGATTTTGAATACGATTCAGAGCATTTGAATAATGGTCACGCTGTACACTGTCCGCGCTGTGGATAAGGCGGTTTAAAATGAGTGAATTGCCTGATGCAACGGCATAATCAAAAGCCATGCTGCCGGTTGCATCCGTTTCCAATACCGGAAAATTGGGTAAGCTTAATAAGCGTGCCACTGCATAATGATTGCCTTTTTTGACTGCGATCATTAAAAGCGTTTCGCCATTTTCAAGACTGTCACTAAAATCAAAACCATCTACACTGGAAATGATTTTGTCAAAATCGGCATTGTTCCCCGCTAGAATTGCAGCCTCAATTAAGTGAAATTGTGATTCCGCTGAACGCTCTTGAATGAAATCATCGAAATACATACAAAACCTCTTACTGCATCAAACGGAGTTTTTTGTTCATCAAAGGCACAATTTATTGTGGTATTTCAGCTTCTTGCGGTCACGTAAAATATCACGTGCCAAGTTAGCGTCGTCGCCATCAAACGGAGGCGGATTGGGGTTGTTCGTGTTTTTATCAAAATGGTGTTTACGCACATAGCTTGCGTGCGCGCTTTTAATCACCTTATCTGATAGTGCATCGATTTCGTTTACAGGTTCAGCGAGGCCTAATAATTGATAAGCATTTAATTTTTTATCTCGTACAAAAACTTCAATTTTTTTAGCTTCATCAGCAGGCAAATCTGTTTCGGGTAGGGGGGGAGCAGAGAGGGCTTTCAAGTAGGCCTCTGCATCCAAAGAGGACACGGCTATGGTTATGTGTCTTCCTCGTATACGAGTTTTCATGTAATAAGTTTGTGGTTCAGAACGGGTTAGCGGAATGCCAAGGGCTATCATTTTTGCTTGAATGAGCGTTAGAATTTTTTGATAGCGAGGCAACCGATCATTACCGTCTTGGCTAGAAAATACGCCTTTACTTAAATATAACGCCAATTCATAGGCGGTAACGGCAGGATTTTTTTCACAGGCAGGATCTGAATCAAACCTACCCCTTGAGTCGATAAGAGCGTAAGTATTTGACTCAGCTGTTAGCGTCGCCGTCTCTTCAGCGCTGACGTACTTTAGGATCAGTTCAACATATTTTAGTTTGGCACGGTTTACCGCATCGTGTAGTAACGTGCTGCTAAATGGCTGACTTCCGAAACGAATCACGCCGGCCTTTTGGCTTTGAGCATGCGCCAACATTAGATCCCAAATTTTTAAGACTGCGGAGTCGTCGTAAGCATCCCAGAACATATGATGTACGCTTTTTATTTCAGGGTAATGTTTTGCGTTGCTGGATGGGGGCAACACAATCACTTTTTCTGAATAGAGCGCGCGCGTATCTTGGGCTAATGTGGCTAAAAATTGCTCAAGCGCCTCAGCCATTTTTTTATCAACAGCCAAAGTAAGTGGCGCCTGTTTTTCTTTATAATCCGTCGAAAAATCTGTCCCGGCCGGAATGGAATGCAAGTAAATGCCGGGCTGTTTAATGAGTAACTTCCAAAGCGCCACGCCATAATCAAGGTCTGTTTCTGCATGCAGCACAGCCCAAGTCAAAGGCGAGGGACCATAGGCAAAAGGTTGTTCGTCCGTGACAGCAGGAAACGTCACCCCTTTGGGGAAAGCATGCGCTTTGTCTGGATAAAAAGGATTAACGAAAACACCCTTATCAAGCAGTTTTTGAATCCACTCAATGGGGAATTTATTTCTGGCAGCAAAGAGCAGCGGCGATAAAAAACCAATGTTGCCATTTACATCGGCGCCTTTTGCAAGCAGCAACTCACCCAATGCATGCCATGTCGTTTCATCAGGCTTGTAGAGGAATTGAAAAAATTGTGAGAGTGGTAAAATTTGGGTATCGCGTGTTTTGGTTTTAGGATTCACGCTGGCGCCATGTTCAATTAAAACGGTGGCGGCTTGCGTGGCCTTTCTTTGAATCGCAAAAGTGAGTAAATCTTTTACCACCATTTCAGGATGCGAAGGGGTGGCCGTTTTATTATTAGAGGCAGAAGCAGAAAACTCCGCTTTTCTTTCTGATGAGGGTTGACGAAGCGGGGTGTGCTCACTCACTTCTGCATTTGCTAAACGCTTTAATAATCGTTGTATTAAACTTGGGCTGGGATTGACTCTTGCTCCCCGATTTAACAATTGCTTGATGGTTTTTGCGTCAGCATTTCTGTCAATGGCCTGGATGAGTTGATATGTTTTTCTGTCTCTGTACAAAGAAATTGCAAAATAGGTTATCACTGCCGTAATAAATAGAAAAAGACCGATGACAAGAAAAGCGATTTCAATACCTGTCATGTGTAAGGCCACCTATTCAGCGAGTTAAAGTAAAGCATAACTGAAGCCTCAGAAGACCGCTAATGAAATATCTCTTTAGCGCAAGCATAGCCTAGGTGTTGTCGTACATAGCCCTGCAAAGGCGCAGCGGCGGATTTTCGTAAGCGTTCACGGCCAGCGTTGTCATTGCGAATAAAAACGGCACGCTAAATTTGAACAAAGCAGCAAATTTTTGACCGTTTTTATTCGCAATGACAACGCTGGACTTAAGTTGACGCCATTGAGTGAACAGTTACTAAGTATTAGAAGCAGGACACGCCCCAGAGCAAGTGATTACCAAGGTCATTTCCAGCGTACGTGTTGACTTGGCATAATCGTACGAAGCAGGGGTGTTCACGCCAGGGTACGGATAATATCCCACGGTACCGGTTGTGCCTGTCGAGACAAATTTAAATACACGAACAGTATTATTGCCCACTGTCATGTCGTAAGAATTACACCCGACCGAAAAAACGGCATCAATCGAACCCAAGGTGTAAGACGACGCCACATTCGTATTTTTAGTTGAAAATCCGCCGGGATTCGTGCCATCTGGATTGCTGCAACTTTGAAAAGCCTGCGCATGATAATTGGCCCACTCTAAACCTTCTCGTGCCGCCCAATAGGCTTTTTCAGAATCCAGGGCTTTGTCATAATTACTGGTGGCAGATTGCGCCAACGTCACCCCAACGGTTGCCATCGCGGCCAACACCAGTAACACAAAGATGGCACTCATTAACAGCACGCCTCTTTGATGAGGATGAGCGTGACACTGCATTCTGCCGGGATTTTGTAAGCACTCAGCCCTTATCTTCCAGCGCCCAAGAACGTTCATTTTTGAGACAAGATTGCGTCTAAAATCGACGAAAAAGCGCAGCATACTCCCCGTATGTGAGCATTTTGAGGATGATTTTAGACGCAATGCTGGCCAAAAAGGGACGTTCTTCGCTACAAGGCCAATAATTATTTTCATGGTGAACTCGGTAATTGTACTTCTTGGATTAATAACATGGTGCTGCCATTATTGTTTTTTAAACCCAGATAAATCGTGACCACAGCGGCACGATAACTGACACCTGGTGCATACGTAAAAGAACAGCTTGCAACATTGTTTGCCACCACAGCATTGTTTGCGCCCGACAAAGGCGCACTCGTCGAACTATTGGGTTCCACAACAGAAAAAGAATAACCCCAATATCGCGTTAAGGTGCCTTGATTCAAATCACACAGATACGTGACGGGGGACGCCGTGCGATCAAAAATAAACGCTTTTTGTTGTGGGGAATCGAATGCAAATTGAAACGGAGCAGTCAATGTAATGGAAGTCGCTTCCGGAATGTTGCCAGACCATCCTGCCGAAAATTTGGCAACGGATGTTTGCCCAACTGTCAGATTATTACTCGCAGGCAGCGCAACATGCGTTCCGGCAGCTGGATAAGGGCCTGCACTGGTGGCCGCATTATAGATATTTAAGCCTGCCATCGGTTGATCATAATTGCCTGAGGTGTAAGCATTTTGTTGAAAAATCACCATCCCCAACGCATCGCCTGCAACTTGTGCTGCACTCAGTTGTGAGGAATAGTCTCCGATCACATCAAACTCGCTGACAGCTTGATCAAAAGCCAAATTATTCCCGCCTGCCGCACGATACGTTAATGCAGCCAAGACTGGGACAAATTCAATCGCAGGGTACTGCCCAGGAGAAGCTTTCACACGCAAGGTGTTAGGCACCGCGCCACGTAAATCTCGTGACACATTTTGTAAAATTCGGGCACCATCATCCACTGTAGAAGAAACTTGCGCCGCATTGATATAGCCTGTGACCGGTCCCACAATAAATGTCGACATGGCTGTTGCCATGATAGACATAATGAGCAAAGTGAGGATAGCCTCTATCAGCGTAAATCCATGCTGTGAACGCGGGTTCAACATAATATCTTCCTATGGATACGTATACACAGGCGGCGTCACAGTCGATGCTGTGATAAATGGGGAATAATACGGCGGCGACGAAAAGATATATTTCGCACTCGACAATCCCGTTGAAAAATCAGGAAACGGAGAGGCCGCATTGGATACATACGACACGTTTACTTGTACGGATAAGTAAGACCATTGCCCTTTCGCACCACCCGAAATCGGTGTGTAGGGGCCAGGTAATCCTAGATAGCCATACTTTAATTGCGGCAACATAGACTGTTGTGCGGCGCTTGGGGTCCCCACAATGTTATAACCAATATTGACCGAAACCACATAATTGCCGAGCCCCGTGATCGCATTGCCAAACTGATCGTGCGCACCATTGTCAACCAATCCGTTATAATCACACACTTTCATAAAAAGACTGCGCGACGCAGGGGGTGAACCACAAACGAGACCCGTCACCGGATCGTTGGTGGGTTTAGACATAATTTCTTCCATGTAACTGCTGGCGACCAACAAGGCTTGTCGCTCTTCTACCACGCGGGCACTCGAAAGCATCATGTCGCCCATTAAACGAATGATGCCCCCCAAACAAATGCTCATGATCACAATCGCGGCGATCGCTTCAATTAAAGAGAGCCCTGCTTGTGATTTTATTTTGTTAGCCATTAATTAATCCCGTCTGCCCCATGACAGAAATAGCTTGGCCACCAATCGAAATTTGAGGATTCACGATACTGCCGCCCGTTGCTTTGACTTGATTCCCCGGTGTGAAAAAAAACGGCAAGCCCGTTGTTGTCACGCTTAATCCCGTGGGCACACTCACTGTTTCTTTATAGGCGTCAATACTGCTCGCGCTGATGGAGTGGGGGCCACAACCTGAATCACACATCATGCTATATAGGCTTCCGGCCCAACTCGTATTACACCCTGCTGCAATACTCATCGTGAACACTTGTGCGGCATAGCTCACTTGCACTGGGCAATTAATGGATTGGGCCACGTTACGTGCATCGCGCAACATGGCGACAGTTTGATCAATCGCCATACGCTGTTGATAAGGTGATTGATTCACCAAAAGAGAACTTGAAGCCGATGCCAAAATGCCCATCAATATCAGCACCGCGATCAATTCAACGAGCGTAAACCCTTTGCTTATTTTGCGCATGAATCACCCACAAAACGCATCCTTTCTATCATTATGGTAGATTCGTGCCCGCAACTGGATCATCGGGGGCCAAGGTTGGCGTTGAGAGAAAAGGGTTGGTCACGGAGGCCGCCACCACAACGGTGGTCACAATGGGCATGCTATACCAATCCATCACGATAAAGCGCCCGGTTTGCGCGCCACTGCCATCCAATTGTGCCGCATAACAACCGTGCCCCGATGTGGTGCCGCCATGATTAAAAGGTGCCAGGACATAATTACATAAATTACCGGCATTGACCGTGCAGTAAGTGCTGTCGTATAGGGTCGTGCCCCCTGTCACATCAGCCGGAACCATGCCGTCTGCATTGGCCACCATCATTTGCCAAACGGCCGCACATTGGGCAGCCGTTTGGTAGTAGCCTGCCGCCGCCCCAAAATTCAAGCTCGACACGCTACTATTCAGTGCTGTTGAAATTTGCGCTTGCGTTTGTCCTGTCACGATGGGCAGTGCTGTCACCGGCATCCATTTTAAATTATTGTTCCCTCTGGCTGGATATTCTAATGCCGCGTAATTGCGATACGCGGCAATCGTTGTGGCCGCCGCCCCCAATGTTGTAAAAGAAGAGGCATCTTGCGTTTGTAGCATATGGGTTTTCACCATCCCGGCTGCGGCATTAAACGCCGCAAGCTGAGAAGAAGCTTGAAAACTTAAGAATCTAGGCAACCCCACCATTGTCACCACGCCCACCAACAACAAAACCGTGACCATCTCTATTAAGTTGAATCCGACAGACAGCTTTGATGTTGTTTTCATTATGCGGCGCTCTCTTAAACCCAAGTCTTAAAAAAAACGACGCTTGGTGCGTCGTTTTTTTGTTCACTGTTGACCATTAAGGAAGCGTGCTCACTGCCCCTGTGCCCGGCTGATAACTAATGCTATAAGCCGTATTATCAGTACGGGTAAAGGTACATGTGGTGGCACCCGTCAACGTCACAGTGTAGTTCCCTGTCGCTGCGGTGATAGAAGCGACAGGACCGTTTGTCAACAGCGCCGTAAAAAGACCGGCACAACCCAGTGCCGTGGTTGCAGTGGTGGTGTTGGCTGCGGTAAAAACTTTTAGTGGCGTGGCCGTGGTCCCTGCCAAAGGCCAAAGGTTCGAAGTGGAACCGAAATAGACCGTCGCCCCTGATCCTGTTCCCCCGTAGTTCGCAATACTGGTGCTGCCTGAATACTGGATATCGCGTGTAGAACGGGCCAAGTTAACCGCCGATTGAAAGGCGCTCCCAATACCTTGATTGGCTGCCTGTCTGGCACTGGAACTCAAGTCCATATAACGTGGCAATGCCGTGGCCGCCAAGATACCTAAAAGAACAATCACAACGACCAATTCAATCATCGTAAACCCGCGATTTCGCTTCATAAAAAAACCCCTTTACGCAATAGTTCACTTAAGTATAGATCTGTCAGCGTACCACATCAGCCTCTACTGCCTTTATAAGATGTAACGCAACGTGCGGCTTTATTAACGACTTGCGACATGCCTGCGGCGCGCCCGGCTTCGCCCCGGCCCTTCGCAGGTTCAGGGCGTTCGACGGGAAAAAGCCAACGCTTTTTCTATTTCCGTCTCACCCGCCATCTCTATGCTCGCAAGGCCTCGCATGAGCTGTCTTCTCTCCCATTCGCAAAGCCTCTTGGGCGAGGCGCGATGACACGCCGCAGGCAAGCGGCAAATCCCCACTCAGAAAGTCGCACATCGCATAAATTACTATAGTGGAAATATTAAAGCCCTAACCTTTGTGCAAGGCCACACTGCCCAGATCCCACATGGGTAAGAACACACCCAGCGCAAGGATGAGCACCATACCAGCCAACACCACAATCAAAATGGGCTCAATGCTCGCTCCCAATTTTTGAATGTCATATTCCACTTCACGCTCATAGTGATCCGCCACTTCACGTAGCAATAGATCGATGTCACCCGTTTCTTCGCCAATTGACACCATCTGCAGCACGAGTGGCGTAAACATCCCGGTGGCGGCAGAAGTCACAGCCAAGGATTCACCACGCTCAATCGCACTGCGCATCGCCATGATGTGTTCGCTCACGTAGGCATTGTCTGTTGCCCGACTGCACACCGTTAACCCTTGTAAAACTGGCACCCCGGCGGTTAATGTCATGGCGAAGGTGCGTGTAAAACGCGCCAACAAAGCCCGATTCAAAATGGTGCCCACAAGTGGAATATGCAGCTTGAATCTATCCCATATCAAACGGCCTTTGTCCGTTTGAATGTAATAAAACCAGCCCATCAAAGAACCTGCGATGCACATTAATATGTAGGGCCAATAGGCCAATGTAAACTTAGAAGTATTCAATAATAATAGGGTTTGCCAAGGTAACTGGGCCCCAAATGATTTAAAAAATTGCGCAAAAGCAGGGATCACCATCACGTTGATCACCCCCACCGCCACCCCAATGGCGCAGATCACCAAAATGGGATAACGCAACGCTGCTTTAATTTGTTTGCGCGTATTAAGATCACGTTCAATGTACAAAGATAAACGCAAAAACGATTCTTCTAAATTACCGGTATTTTCGCCGATATGTACCATGGCACACAGGAGCGGCGTAAACACCAAAGGGTATTCTTGCATGGCCATGGCCAACCCTTTACCAGATTCCAATTGATCCGCCACGCCTAAAATAGCGGCTTTTAAACATTTGTCTTTGGTGCTATCCCCCAGCACTTTCACGGCACGCAACAAGGGCACACCGGATTTGGCAAGCGTATACATTTGTCGGCAAAACATGATCACATCGACTTGGTTCGCCTTACCAATCCCAACGATACTTTTCAATTTAACAAGCGGATCGCCTGATTCACTTGCAGGCACAATACCAATGGGAAGAATGCCTTGACGAGTGAGCATCGTGGCAATCGATTCTTCATTTTGGCCTTCCAAAATGCCTTGAACACGATTCCCTTTTTTATCTTTTCCGCGATAGGCGTAGCGTGGCATATACCCTTCTTATTTCACAATGCGAATCTTAACATCCCATCTTGCAGCGCAAGGGGAAATGTTTTTCAATCGAAAAAACGCACAATACAGTGACCCCAGATTAATTTTTAGCGCTTGAACCAGATCGGCCCTCTTCTTCCGAAAACTCCCCGGCAACACGGAATACTTCAGTTAACGTTGTCATGCCTTTAAGAGCATATTCCAAAGTGGCAGTGGCCAAATTTTTATAAGTGGGATCGGCTGCAGCCACGCGCCCAAATAATTGCGCGTCTCCCGATCGCATGGCATCCACCATCGCTTGATTCATCACAAGCAATTCGTACACCCCGATTCGACCTCTGTATCCTGTATTGCCGCAGCGATGGCAACCTTTACCCTGCATGAGTTTGACCAGGGCGGCTTTTTCCCCTAACACAGAGGCCAGCCAACTTTTTTCTTGCACACTGGGTTCATACTCATCGATACAAGTTTCGCAAATTCTTCTGACCAAACGTTGCGCGATGATCGCACGCAAGGCAGACGCCACCATATACCCAGGCACATTCATATCCATCAATCGCACGGCAGAACTGATGGCATCATTAGTATGTAAAGTAGAAAGTACCAAGTGCCCCGTGATTGAAGCACGCAAACCAATTTGCGCGGTTTCTTCGTCTCGCATTTCCCCAACCAAAATGATGTCAGGATCTTGACGCAAAGCAGAGCGCAAGATGTCAGCAAAGTTTAGTCCAATTTTTGGCTTCACCTGCACTTGGTTAATACGGGGGAGCGCATATTCAATCGGATCTTCGGCCGTAATGATTTTATTTTCGGGCGTATTGAGTTCTGATAGCGCAGCATACAAAGTGGTGGTTTTACCACTCCCGGTGGGACCTGTAACCAAAATCAATCCGTAGGGGCGGTGCAGTTGTTTTCTGAAAGGATCCAGCACTTCTGGTGGCATCCCCAATTGCTCTAACTGCAACACACCCGCACTGCCATCTAAAATACGCATCACAACGGATTCGCCATATTGAACCGGCATGGTCGAAAGACGCACATCGATTTGTTTTTCTTTTACTTTTAAACGAAAACGACCATCTTGTGGCAAGCGTTTTTCTGAAATATTCAGTTTTGCCATGAGCTTTAAACGTGATACCAAGGCCGAAGCGATACGTTTTTCGTTCATCACATGTTCGTGTAACACGCCATCTACACGCTGACGAATACGCAGCACAGATTCATCCGGCTCAATGTGAATATCAGACGCATTCACTTGCACCGCATCACCAAAAATAGAATCTAATAATTTAACAACTGGCGCTTCTTGCGAGTCTTCGCTGACATCCGAGTCACCTGTCACTTCTTGCTGCACACCCAATTCTTCTTGCAGCTCTACCGCAAAGTTCGCAATGTCTTCTGTGCGCCGATACACTTCATCGATCACATTTAACAAATCACTTTCTCGAACGGCACAGATACGCAAAGGGGATTGCAAAACACGACTGACTTCGTCTACAGCAAACAGATCGGTGGGATCGGACATTCCCAATAAATAACTGCCGCGAATTTCATCCACTACCAAACAACGAAATCGCCGAGATAAAGTTTCTGGCAAGCGACGAATAATCTGTGGTTTTAATTGATAGTAACGGATATCCAAAAAAGGAATATGCAATTGCTGAGACAGAAAATTTAGCAAGCGCGATTCGTCAATGTAACCCAGTTCCATCAACACGCGGCCAAATTTTCCGCCTCTTTCTTGTTGTCTTTTTAATGCCACTTCGAGCTGCGTGGTGCTAATGACTTTATTTTCCACAAGCAACTCGCCCAAACGAATTTTCTTGAGCATCATGACGCCTTGCTGAGTAACTTCACTTTCCCATCTATGAAGTTTAGCAGCTTACTATCAATATTCTGTTTCGAGCTGGCCGTTTTATAACTTATCAACGCCAATTTTTTCTGCCCTTGGCTTTCTTGCGCCATCCCAAGCCCTAACCACCATAAACCTTCGTCTGGGCGTATTTGCACCAGTTGTTCATAAAGGCCTTTTGCCTCTGCCGTTTTGCCTTGCTGTTGATACAACGCGGCCATCATGGCGTGATAATCCGGATCTTCTGTCACATGAGGCGTGGATTTTTGTAGCAGCGCCAGCGCCTCATCCACCTGGCCATTTTGACGCATCAATTCAGCGGTTTTTTTCAGTAACAACGCATGATGTGGCAAGCGCGCCAAACCTGCGGTTAACAAATCTGTGGCGCCCGCTTTGTCCCCTTCTCGCAGCAACAAATCAGACAACGTGGCGATGCTTTTTGCATGGCGTGGATAGTGATTCACATTGTCTTGTAGCAATCTTCTGGCCTCTTCAAAATTGCCTACTTCTAAATCGCGAATGGCCACCACCAAATTGCCTTCTACACCATGATCTTGTTCATGATGGGGAATCACAGACATGCGATGAACCCCCGTATCAGAAGAAGACACAGCCTGTGCCGCAGCAAGCGTTTGTGCTGGCACGGGCGCAGGTGGAAGGGTAATGGGTGTCACAGCAGGGATCATGTCATTCGATCGCTGAATCGGCGGTAAAGCTGGCAAATTATTTTGAACGACCCTGGGTCTTGATAAATCGGGATCGAACGCGACATTTGCATTTGTAAAATCTAATACCAATTCTGTGCCATCCGGATGCGTCAACACAGAAGATTGCGTCACGGTATCTTGCAACAACTCTAAAGTTAAAACCAAATCACCTAAACGTGAATTGGCTTGCAAACCAATGATGGGCGCTCTGCCATTGGCCACCAAAGGCAAGGCCCTATTGAGTTTGGTTTTTGGCAACAAGATATTCATGTGTTGCCCATCTAATGTTTTTTCAATGGCTTGATTCACATCCCCTGTCACCAGCAAACGCAAGCGCGTATGCCCCGGTGAAGTTTCAATTTCCACATTTTCTAAAGTATAAAAATCGGATGCATCTTTTAATTTCATGCTGAGCAGCGGTTTAGCAAAATGGGCCACGGCTTGCTCTTTTTCGTTTTCCCATACTTTTGTTTTCAAAATCACATTTTCAGCAATGGCCTTCACCACACCTGTCATCACAAAGGTATCCTGTGAAGGGGCGGGCTCAAGCCCTCTGACATGCTCTGCCAAAAGGGGCGGCAGGATGGGGGCTTTATGATGCATAAGCGGCAATAAATCCGTTGCAGACGCAGCGACAACGGATGTTTTTTTAGCATTGTTGATTGATGCACTATTGTCAGGTACAGACAATAAAGATTGCATCCATGCATAAATTGATTCGACATGTTTCGGGGCATGCCAGACACACAGCACCAATCCAACCAAAAAAACAGCCGTTAACATCATATGCGACTTGGTAATGGAAGGGTCCGATCCCGCCACCTCATTTTCGCCGTTTTCTTCAGATTCAAGTTCATCTGTCCGCGTCATGCGATCTGAGCGCACCGCTCTGATGGATTCTGTCTGAAGCTCTAAATCGTTTAACATTTCACTCAATAAACTCATAATGCTTCCCTCGCTTCACGTAGCGCTGCTTCGCTGAATTTTTTAGATCGAAATTGAGATAACAAGGGCAACGAAAACGGAAACCATCTTGCCTGCAAACCATCTGTGTCTGATATGGCGCGCCGAACGTGATACACGCCCACCTGATTGGCACGCAAACCAAAGGCACTCAATAACGATTTGTGTGCAATGATATTGATCAAACGTGGAAAGCCTCGACTGGCGAGGTAAATTTTTCGTAAGGCTTTTTCGTCAAACACTTCACCGCGTTTTTTTCTGGCTACATAAATACGGTGGCGAATATAAGCGTATGTTTCTTTTTGCGTTAATGGCTTAAGATGATACGAAAATAAAATTCTTTGCCTTAATGGGCGCATGGATTTAATGCTGAGCAATTGATTCAATTCAGGTTGCCCAAATAAAATGACTTGAATCAATTTTCTTTTTTTCGTTTCAAAATTGGTCAGCATGCGTAAGGCTTCTAAGGTCATCACCGGCACGGCTTGCGCTTCATCCACCATGATCACGACTTTTTTACCGGCGAGATGCGTGGCCACTACTTTTTCTTGAATCCGATTTAAAAGCGGCCGGCCTTCCATCACATGATGATCAGGAATATCCAAGGCATCTGCCATTTCATGGAGAAGCTCAATACGATTGAGATGGGGATTCGCAATATAAATAACGTGATATTTTTCTTTTAGTAACGCAGACACATAACAACTGATAAATGTTTTACCCGATCCAATTTCTCCCGTGATTTTCATGAATCCTTCACCCATGCGCAAACCCAACATCAACATATTGATGGCATCTTGCTGATGCGGTAAGTGATAACAAAAGCCTGGATCGGGCGTTAATGTAAAAGGCAGCGCACTTAAACCAAAATGTGAAAGATACATGGCCCTATTCTCCGAATTGTTCACCTTCGGTACCAAAAATCTCTGGTTTAGAACCGATATGGAACCCTCTGTTTTTATCCATGAATCGTTCTTTTGCTTCACGTAACTGTCGCGCCCAACCTTCTGGCGTACTGTTCGCGACGGTTGCTTTTAATAGAATAATCAGCTCACTCTTTTGAGATTGTTGATTAACCGATCTAAAGAGTGATCCGACATAGGGCAAGTCTTCGAGGTACGGAAAACCTGCGGTGGTTTCGACGGTCTGATTGGCCATCAAACCCCCAATCACAACCACTTCACCTGTTTTGGCTCGAATCACGCTGTCTGTTTCGCGAATCACTTGCAGTGCCAAAGGTAACGAAGTGGTTTGCCCTTGAACCGTCACATTCTTCACACTTTCTGTGACCGTGCTGATCGAAGGGTGCACATGTAAAGTAATAAAATCGGTATCACTGATATGGGGTGTCACATCCAATGCAACCCCCGAAAAGTAAGGTTGAAATTGAATACTCGGTGTATTGGTGGTGCCTGCTGTGGTCGTGGTGGCAGAGTTTGTAATGTTGGTGACGAAAAATTCATCTTGGCCCACTTTAATAATGGCTTTTTGATTATTGGCTGTGGCCACTCTGGGGCTGGATAGCACCTGAACATTCCCCTGCGTACTCAAATATTCCATAAAAGCGCTGAAGGTATCTTTGACAAAACTAATCCCCGCTTGACCACCAAATGCAGTCAGGCCTGATACATTCGGTAGGGTAGAGGTCGGCGTGGTGGGAATGCCTGCGCCTGGAAATACCGTTCCGGTTTGTCCCGCATTTGCGGTGGGGTTCACCACACTGTTGATCCCCGTTCCACCCAAACTGCCCGCATCCACAAACGTCAAACCAAAATTACCGGTCAACGTGCCCCAGTTCACACCTGATTGGAATTCATCATTCAACGTGATTTCCATGATTTTGGCTTCTAAAATCACTTGTCGATGTAAAATGCCTTCTGCACGTTGTAAAAATTCTTCTGCCCGTCGTAATTCATCTGGCATCGCGTGAATCACAACAATTCCTGAGCTCGGGCTGGCCGATACTTTTCGCCCATCTGCTGTACCAATAATTTGTGTTAACGCCTCGACCAGTTCTGTCCACACACTGTTATTCAAGTCGGTTTTGATGCTGCTGCCGCCACCACTTGTCCCAGTGGAACTCGATCCCGAACCGCTGCCATTATTCGATGGCGTAGAAGGTGAAGAAGATCCCGATGTCGTGCCGCTCGTGCCTGAACCTGTGCTTCCAGAATTATCTGTTAATCCCCCTGCTGACACGTCAATTTCAGAGGTACCAGTTCGAGTTAAAGCCAAATAATCCACGTTAAAGGTACGGGTTTGTAACTCAATCGGTAATATTTCAAAGCCATTTGAAATGGGTTCGAAATCGTAGCCATACACATTGCGAACAGTTTGTAACACTTCTTGTAAGGTCACATTTTTAAGATTGAGCGAAATATCCCCAGCCACTTTGGGGTTCACCACCATGTTGTAGGATGTCCCTTCCACCAAGCCCATAAAAAAGGATCGCGCTGGAACAGAGCTCACGGCCACATCAAAGCGGGCTTCATTTTTATTGCCTGCGTCACCAAAAGTCGTTCTGGGTGCTGCCGCACCAGAAATCATTTCTTGAATATCAGTCGGGGCCGGTTCAGCTGTTTTTTTAGCGAACTCATCCCCACCCGCTAAATTGGCTCTTCTGTCCGCTTCTAATTCTTCAATCACCTCATCACCTGCAGTCGGATAGGTGGCGGGGGAAGTGCATCCCCACAAAGATAAGGCGATTAAACCCATTAGTACTTTATTGCGTTTGTTTTGTATCATCATGCGCATCGTCCATGTGCTTGCCAATGCCACGAATCGGCTTTTCACTAAAAGAAAGTTCAAATGGCGTACCGCTTGCATCTTTTAAAATGACTTTTGTTGCCTGAATGCTCACCACGGTTGCTTCTAATATTTTATCGCCTTCCTTCACAAGCTGATCGTTGATGATGGTGTTTCTATGCGTGCTTGCGATTAATATTTGGCTTAACTTAAATTTGCTTTTATCCAGAGTTTTCTTTACAACAGCTGGATCCTGATCTGCTATCACAGCTGTGGGTGTGAATGTCAGGGGCATGGTTGGATCTGCAACATTGGTGCCAAGTCGAAGCGCCGGATTCACTTCCGCTTCTTCAAAGGTTGCAAAAGCCGTAATATCAAAATGTTGATGAAAATCGGCATAACTTTCGACCAAACCCAATGGTAACCATACTTTTGGCGTGCCTCTCTCACCTTGTGTTGAAGGCAATACTTTTAATGGCACTGTTTGATATGCAAAAACTGACGGCACCCACATCAAGAGCGTCAAATAAATCATGTAATATCTTTTTTTACGCACCAATCCATGCCTCATTATCGCTTAAGGTGTGCACCACAATTTTGACGGTTGCAATGGGGTATTTCGTCACTTTGTAATAAATGCTATCCCACAAAAATTGCCAATGACTGTGCTCAAGTTGTACCAAATAGTTATAAGTATCAAAGTAGCCACCTTCAAACTCTATCTCCATGCCGTGTTTGTATAACTGCACGTCACTGGCCACGGTGGTCTGATCGAGCGAATGGGCTTTGACCAATTTTTCTTCAGGCAAACTTTGGATCTTGGTTAATTTTAACTTCGGTGCATTGGCCAACATGCTTTGCAACGCGGTTGTCATTTCTGTGGGGGAAATTAAATTTTGCGTAAAGCTGGCGATATTTTCGTCAATTTTCACCAATTCTTTTTCGATATCGTCCACTTGTGCTTTTAATCGCTCTACCGAACCGTTTCCCTTTTTTAAAATATTAAATTGTTGCGTCAATTCATCTATCTTACCCTGCGTAAAACTCACTTCCCCATTCATACCGGCTTGATTGGCTAACAAATGATCAAAAAACATCGATTTCCACAGCAAAAAAATCACGCTCAATGTTGCAAGCAGAATAAAAATCTGTTCTCGTAGTACCCGACCGTTATACCAATCTCTGAACCGCGCCCAGCTACTCATTTTTGCTCCTGAACGATTGCGTCTGCTGCCACGTCTGCATCACTTTGATCGGTGTAGATTTTAAAATTAACGTACCGGCTGCCTTTTAAACGGGTAAGCTGAAACTGCTTAAAAGTCTTGCCCTTAAATGCTTTGCTCTGGCCGGCATCTTGAATCAATTTTGGAACCAAACTGTCTTCGAGCGCACTGCCTTCTAAATAAACGCGCGCGCCCCCTTCCGCAATTTCAAAGGCATGAATCGACACCCCTTCCACGCGTTCTGTTGCCAGGCCTGCCAAATAAGTAGAAAAGCCTTCTGGATTGCCCACATGTTTGTCCGTGAGCACACTCAACATTTGCATTTTGGCATCACGCCGTGTGGTCAAATTGGTTAAACGTTCTTTTAAACGATCTTCTGTTTTATCTGCCGCTTTCTGAATTTTTAATTTTTCCAATGCCACTTGCGCTTCATTCTGCTTAAGCGTCAATTCGGCGATCTCGGCCCGTTTATCCGCGCTATGCCACCATGTTGCCAAATAGACGAGCCCTAAAAAAAACATCATGGCAATGCCACTTTGTAAAAGGCGTGTTGCATTTAAACTGGTTTGGCTGCCTTCTTTTGAAGCAATCAGTAAATTAACCTGTTGCAACATGAACGCCTCCCGCCATGCGAATGGCCGCGCCCAGCGCCAACAAACATCGGTTTTGTTTTTCCGGATCCATGGATTCCGTTGACTCAAAAATATGATTCAAATCAAAAGAAATACATTCGATCCCCAAAGTGTGTTGAATATATTCCATCATTTTGGGTTTATTTTTGGCCAAGGGCATCATGAGAATTTGGGCCGCGGTGGGTTGACGTAAATAGCTGGAGCAGTAATCAATAGAGCGCTGTATCTCTAAGGTTAAACTTTCTTGTATCAAACGCACTTCGTCGCTGTCATCCAGATCACTTTCTAAAAGCAATTCTAAACCCAGGTCAAAAGTACGCTGCATGTAGACATTCCCTTCACGAATGTACAACACACTGCCCCCGCGATGCGTTAAGCGCACCACCGCGGTGGGTTTTTCGCCAAATCCCCCGGCGATCACAAGATTACGCATTTCAAGTTCTGGAATATCAATGGCAATAACGTGATACCCCAAATTGATGGCATTCATTTGAAGTTCAGTAATCACGCTGTTCCTGGCCACCACCGCAAAACCCAACTTGGCATCATCACTGGCCCGTTTGGCAGGGATATCAAAATAACTCAGCTGCGCATCCTCAATGGGGTAATCAATTAATTCGCGTAATTTCCATTGCAAAACGCCCTTTACCTCTTCTTCACTCACATCCGGGGCATCCACCATCATGAGTTGATAATTTTTTTGCGTCAGGCTGAGCACAACAGGAATGTCTTTTAATTCATATTGGGTAAACAACGATAAAAGTTGTTCGCTGCGATCGGTTTCACTGAATAAACGATAATCCAGCGCCAAAAGCTCTGGTTTTTCACCCGCACGCATAAACACCTTGGCAAAGGCCACGGATCCATTGGTGATATGTAAGCCTACTTGCACGGGAGACGATGCAGCCTTACCATGCAGCCTTGCGAGGAGTTTACCTAACACACGCCACCCTTGTTCTTGTACAAAATAGGGGTTCTATAAAATTAAGTGTAGTGCATCCTCTTTTTTCGCCAAGCTAGGGTACATCCTCATTACATCATACCGAGATGGAAAGCCTTGATTTTCGAGAAACGATGCGCCGCAATATACAAACGTATGTGAACAAATCACAAAAAATCATGGCGCTACATCGGAAGTAGTAGGGCGTGTCCTCCTTACGACTATATCGGCATTTTCGAGAATCGCCGCGGAGCATACATGAAGTATGTGAGCAGCGAATCGCAGAAAATCAAGGCGTTACGGCCAAGATAGTAATCGTGAGGACGCGCCCTAGAAATGTCATCAATATTTTTGCCCATCCGCCGATAAGGAAACCGGAAAGGGAGGGCTTTTGACCATGAAAACTAAAATGCAAACATCACGTGCCTACTTAGGACCTATCCCGAAAGCTGCCATTTTGCTGATTAACAAGGCAAAAATAGCGAAAAAACCGGAGTGTACACGCCAGTACATGAGGATTTTTGAGCTATTTTTAACGCAGTTAAGCGGCAAAAGAGCACTTTCGGTGCAGGCGATAGTGGGCCTTTTTTGTTTGATCATCAGTCCCCATCTTCTGGCCAGAACCTACGACTTGCCCGCAGATGGCAGCAATGTTGTGGGCGAAACATATACAACCGAAATCCGCCCAGGCGAAACCTTGGCCGATGTGGGTCGACGCGAAGACATGGGATTGTTGGAACTCATCGAAGCCAACCCTAAAGTTCACCCCTGGCGCCCCAGACCCGGCGTAACGGTGACCATTCCAGCACAATTTGTCTTACCACCCGGTGCGCGCACAGGGCTTGTGATAAACCTCCCTGAACTGCGTATGTATTTTTACAGCTCACGCGAACATACCGTCACCACTTTCCCAATTGCCATTGGTAAACAAGGCTGGGAAACACCGGTGGCGCAAGCGCGTGTCATTGCCAAACAAGAAAATCCCACCTGGACAGTGCCCGATTCTATATTGGAAGAAAAAGTCGCCAGCGGGATCTATGACTTCCCCAAATATATCGGCCCAGGGCCCAAAAACCCCTTGGGGCAATACGCCATCCGCTTGAGCTTGTCGGGCTATATGATTCACGGCACCAATTTAAAGGGCGGCATCGGATCACGCGTCAGCCATGGCTGTATCCGCCTGTTCCCGAAAGATATCGAAGCGCTATTCTGGAATATCGATGTGGGCGCCCCCGTACGCATCATGAATGAACCCGTGAAATTTGGATTTAAGAATGGGGACATTTTGATGGAATCCCACCGCCCCTTATCGGAGCGTAAAGCAGAATTCGACGCCAACAAAACGGAATGGGTGCGAAAAGCGTTGTATAACAACCCTCACCAAGACATGAATGTATCCTGGCCCAAAGTCGACACAGAATTACGCGCCCAACACGGCACCCCTTTACCTGTGGGGCACTATGACGAAGCCAATTGGCAACCCCGCGTTTCACAAAGCGACGTCACAGGGAATGGGCGGCAATTTGTGATGGATTAGGTGCTTGTGCCAACAGAGGACACGCCCTAAGTTTAACAATGCAAATTTTTGAGGGGAGGGCGCATGCAAGTCAAAAGTGGCTGTGGCGCCCCGCCTGCCCCATCCGGCCCGGCTCAACCTGGTCCGCCACCTGCCCGTCTTCAACCAGGGGATGTGTCTCACTACCCTAAATACCCAGACCCCCTTAAGGGTCCATTGCAAAAAGAAGTCACGCTGGGTGATTTACATGGCAACGCTTTTAAGCTGCTGTTCTTTTTATTGAATGAAGGCGCCATCAGGCTTGATTCCAAAGACGACTATGACACGTTCATCAAGTTGTATGATAAAGAAAGCAATGCGCCTGCGGACAAAACAAATCTCACCGAAGCGGATTTGTTTACATTTCGAAGTATCCTATCGAAGATAAAAAAGACTGAACACAGCGTTTACGTCAGGTTAATCGGTGACACCCTGGCCGATCGTGGCGCCAATGATTACATGACCCTGGCACTCTTTAATCAACTGGATTTGATTGGGGTGCCTTTTGAAATCATGATTTCAAATCACGATATTTCGTTTTTACAAAGCGTCGAACGGATGTTGAAGCGCAAAACCCTTAACACACCGTTTGACGAAGGAAGCGTTGATGCGAAACAGACCGCTTCACTCAACCGGTTTCAGGCATTATGTAACGCAAAGCGCGTTTCCTTTGAACATGTTGAACAGCTTATTACACAGTATCAGAAGCACTTAAAAGCCATTTCATACCTGCATGACAGCACCGAAAAAAAGGTCAGTGTGTTTACCCACGCCCCTTTCCCCTGGCAATACATTCAACGCTGGGCAAACACACTTGGGATAGCCTTTTCCACCGATACCCCTGATGCACTGAAAAAGAGTATTAATGCGGTGGACAAGGCTTTTTCTGAGGCACTCAGCCATCCAAACTTTCTTCCGACGTTGGCCTTCATCATTCCGTTATCTGAGAGTCTTGATAAATCGCTCACCGATCAGCAGGCCATATGGGTTTTGCGCGCCTTAATCAATAGCAAGCAAGCCACCATCCCCCACCCTTTGACGTGGGCATTCTTAACATCAGCGATGCAGTCTCCCATGAAGATGGATGCGGCACGCACTGCGCTAACGACTCAGCAACATTGCACTGATAAGGCAGTAACGTTCCTCGACGCATTACAAAAGGCAACACAGCAGCCTTCTGCTCATACAGACGTCGTTGCGATGGGTTATTTTGCAAACATCTTAATCTGGAATCGGCAAACTCCGGGTGAACTCCCAGAGGTTGGCAAGGCACTGAACAAAGGTACGGCAAACGAATTTCAAGTACAGAATATTTTTGGTCATGTTGGCGATAACTGGGCAAAGGGTTTGGATCTGACAGACAAGACACTTCAGAACGCGCTCATGTTTCTTTTCAACATTGATGGCGATTCATTTGGAAAAGAAAATGCAGGCTACAAGATGGGTTATTTGACGGCTGAACAGCCCCTCTCAAAAACCTCACCTTCGAATATTCAGTGCCTCTCTCATGAAATCGATCTCACAAGAATGACGTCCCACTTAGGCAGCGCATTAAACGCCGCATCAACTGCATACCACCCTGCATCGCTAGAGAATCAAAACAGGGCCATATTCGCTGCCACAAACAAGACCCATACGCTCACCGTGCAAACAGAATCTGACGCCGTGACAGCAACCATCGCAGCGGTTGAGGGAATGGCAGAACCCAGTATCGACGAGCAAATCACACTCCTCGCCAAAACTTTCTGTCATGCCTGGATAGAAAAAGGATGTGCTGATTTTGCACTTGAAGATCTTTCGCCCTCGATCGATTTCAAAAAACTACAAGACGCCATGCTCAAAGAGGCTTCAAGTAAACAATTGTATAATGAAATGTTTGGCTGCTTCATACGCTCGCCTTCGAACGCACCGCCAGCCGCAGCGCCACCTCGAAACGCTCGGTGGTTTTAGGTAGCGCAAAAAAAACCCGCCTTTCGGCGGGTTTTTCAATTCAGCAATAATTACTTACCGCCGAATTCTTCCATCACTGGAGCAGGAGCTGGCTTGTGGCAAGCACAACCAACCAATACCAACATCGCTGTCATCACCAATACAGAAATTGCTTTCATGAGAATTCCCCTTAAATGAAAAGATCTTAAATCCTCTGCGTGTTTGAGTATAGCTGGACATTGGATTTTCGGCCAAATATCCCGGCTTTACCCCACATCGTGACCCCTTGCCAAATGATCGTATCCGGCTAAACTACCGCACACTCACACTTCATAATACTCAGGGCCTATGTTTCACCTTGTCCTCTTTCAACCCGAAATCCCCCCAAATACTGGGAACGTCATTCGGCTTTCGGCCAATATTGGAGCCAGGCTCCATCTTATTCGGCCGCTCGGCTTTAAACTTGATGATAAACAGTTACGACGCGCAGGGCTTGATTACCAAGAGTACGCATCACTCTCAGTCCACGAGAGTTTAGAGGCTTTTTTGCAAGATGTACATTTCGGCACACTCTATGCCTGCACCACCAAAGCTCAGCAATACCATACAGAACCCCAATTTAAGCCCAATGATGCTTTTTTATTTGGCCCAGAAACACGTGGCTTACCTGCTGAAGTGCTAACGCGCTATCAAGACTCACTGATAAAAATCCCAATGATGCCGCATAACCGCAGCCTCAATTTATCGAATGCTGTCGCCGTGATCGCCTACGAAGCCTGGCGCCAATGCGGTTTTGGTAAGCCTTCAACCCTATGTTGAGGCAAACAAGAACGTTCATTTTTGAGACAAGGTTGCGTTAAAAATCGAAGAAAAGCCGGAGCGTACATCAAGTACGTGAGGATTTTTCTGATGATTGTTAACGCAAGATTGGCCAAAAAGGGACGTTCCTGGCTACAGGGTGGACAGTTACCAGTTTTGAGGTGAGTGCTCACTCCACCTTCTGATCCCTTGCTAAAAGCGGTGTCACCGCATCCCGGGGCGAAAGCCCCTGATGCAGCACTTTGTAAACTTGTTCTGTAATCGGCAAAACGATCCCGTGTGCGGCAGCCAAACTCATCACCTCTGCTACATTATGAACACATTCCACCACTTGCCCAATCTCTGCCAAGGCAGCGTCCACACCATAATTTTTTGCCAACAATAAACCGAAGCGCCGGTTACGCGATTGATCATCCATCGCGGTCAAAAGCAAATCCCCCAAACCTGATAAGCCCATTAAAGTAGAAGATTGCGCACCCAATGCCGTGCCAAAGCGCATCATCTCGGCCATACCACGGGTGAGTAACGCGGCCCGCGCATTGGCCCCCAAACCCAATCCATCTGAAATGCCTGCCGCAACCGCCAAAATATTTTTCAGCACACCGCCTAATTCCACCCCTATCACATCGTGACTACTGTATACACGAAAGGCGGGTGCCTTTAGCCAATCAGGCCAACGCGATAACACCACATCAGACTCACTCGCCAACACCACAGCAGTGGGGCAATCACGCGCCACTTCTTTGGCAAAACTGGGGCCACTCAATACCCCATAGGCAACCAAGTTGGGAAAATAAAACTGAACGCGTGTGTGCAAAAACTGTTTGCTGATGGGATCTAAACCTTTTGTCGCCCACACTAAACTTTCGGGCTGATGCTGGTTTTTTTGTAACTGCTGCATCACTGCTTCAAAAGCTTGGCTGGGGACACACACTAACCAATGCGGACTATGCGCCAAGGCCGCATTTAAATCGGCAGTACAATGAAGCGTTTTAGAAAAAGGCACGCCAGGTAAATAGCGTGCGTTTTCTCTTGCTTGTTCCATCTGGGCAAGGGCGGCTTCATCCTTGCCCCATAACATCACGTGGTGTCCATTACGAGACAGCAGCAGAGCCAGGGCTGTACCCCAGGATCCTGCACCTAACACGGCAATGTGTGTGGTCATAAGTCATTCACTCTGTCGGCAACTACATACGCATCACACCAAGCACACCGTCGTCATTGCGAGGAAGGCTTTGCGACCGTGGCAATCCATCATGATCCGAATAGATTGCCACGCCGGGGATGCAAGCAATGACGACACCGGGGTCGACACGATCTTTAAGCGCTGGCTCCTGCTTGTTCAGCAGCCTGTTTTAAATGTTGCGCATAAATGGCATCAAAATTGACAGGCGCTAATAATAAAGGAGGGAAGCCCCCGTTCATCACCAAAGAAGCAATCACTTCACGCGCAAAAGGGTACAAAATATTGGGGCACATGCTACCCAACAGTTGTTTTTGCTGCGCTTCTTCAAAACCTTGTACTGTAAAAATACCGGCCTGTTGCACTTCAACCAAAAAAGCCACTTTGTCTTTCTGCTTGGCGGTGGCACGCAACTCTAACACCACTTCATGAATCCCATTTTCCATGGGTAGGGTTTTGGTTTGCAGATCGAGGCTCACTTCAGGGGCCCAGTCTTCTCTAAAAATGTGTGGGGTTTCGGGGGATTCAAAAGACACATCCTTGATGTACACACGTTGGATCGCAAATGTTGGGTTTGCTTGATTTTCAGCCACGCTCTTTCTCCTTTTTGACTTACTTTAATAACGGATCCAATTCGCCCGCTTGATTGAGTGCATTCAAATCATCAAAGCCACCCACATGGGTTTCTCCGACGAAAATTTGCGGCACCGTTCGCCGACCCTGGGCTTTTTCCAACATGATATCCCGCTCTGCAGGATTCAGATCGATGCGGATTTCGGTGTAAGGCACGCCTTTGGTTTGTAGCAGCTGCTTGGCTGCCACACAGTAAGGGCACGCCCCTGTACTATAGATCACGACTGGCTTCATTTTTTTACCCCCTTAACGGTTGGAAATCCTGCACTCTTCCACGCATCCAATCCATTTTCTAAAATGAGTATGCGCGAAAAATGCAAAGCTTTGAGTTTTACGACGGCGGAATTGGTTTGTGCCCCCACCTCTGCCACCACAATCACAGCTTGCTTACTATCAAATTGGGTTAAGGTTAAAGCACTGAGCGTTGCTAACGGTATATTTTTGCTTTCCAAAATATGGTTGGCCAAAAACGCCTTGGCTTCTCTCACATCAATTACCGGCACCGATTCTTGATTCATCAACAAAACGGCCTGCTGTGGAGAAAGGGTTTTAGCGCCTGATTTGGCAGCACGCAATTCATTCACAATAAAGGCGAGCAATAACACCGCAAAACCGGCCACCAACAGCCCATGTTCCAACACAAATAACTTCACTGCAGCAAACGACAAGACACACCATCCAATACTTTCAAGGTAATTTGTGAGTATATAACGCTCAAGGTGAAGATCATAATCCTCGCACACGAATCTTCGCATGCACTCATGTCAAGCTAAGTGCGCCGTCGTCATTGCGCGGGAGGCCTTGCGACCGTGGCAATCCATCATAATCTGTATGGATTACCACACCGGAGCCGGCTTGCAATGATGCCTTTGTACTTAATAAAGAAAATTACCCACGCTATACTTCGCCCCACTTTTCAATTTTAAGGAACGTCTCGTGGGTAAGCCTTATGTATTAATGGTGCTAGATGGTTGGGGTGAAAAAGAGTCATCCCGTTTCAATGCAATCAATACTGCTCATACTCCCACTTGGCATTATTTAAAAGAACACTATCCGCACGGCATTATTTCTGGCAGCGGTGAAGATGTCGGCTTACCTCAAGGCCAAATGGGCAATTCAGAAGTGGGCCACATGAATTTAGGCGCCGGCCGCATTGTCTATCAAGAACTCACCCGCATCGATAAAAGCATTCACGATGGCAGTTTCTTCAACCAAGCCACGCTCATTCAAGCCATCGAGGTGGCGAAAAAAAAGCACAGCCAAATCCATGTGATGGGTTTATTGTCTCCAGGGGGTGTTCATAGCCACGAATCGCACATCATGGCTTTACTTACCTTATGCCAACGTCAAAATTTTAACCGCGTTGTCGTGCATGCCTTTTTAGATGGCCGCGATACCCCACCTAAAAGTGCAAAAGCTTCTCTCGATTTACTCGAACACACCTTGACCCAAACCGGTGTAGGCGAAATCGGCACAATTGGCGGGCGTTATTACGCCATGGATCGCGACAAACGTTGGGATAGAGTCGAAAAAGCCTATGCCTTGCTCACAGAAGGCCGCACAGAACACACCTATGACAATGCCGCCGCTGCCTTACAAGCCGCCTACGATGCGGGTGTCACAGACGAATTTGTGATCCCTTGCGCGCTGGCTGCCAAAAAATTAAAAACCCATCTGGTGCAAGATGACGATGTGATCATTTTTATGAACTTTCGATCCGATCGTGCCAGACAACTCACGCGCAGCTTTATCGATCCGAATTTTTCCGAATTCACGCACCAGAAAAAAATTCACTTGGCTGCTTTTGTCTCCCTAACAGAATATGCCGCTGATTTAAAAACAGAGGTCGTATTTCCCCCCAGCAGTTTAAAAAATGGCTTAGGCGAATATTTTGCACAATTGGGATTGACACAATTGCGCGTGGCCGAAACAGAAAAATACGCTCACGTCACTTTCTTTTTTAATGGCGGAATCGAAACCCCTTTTCCCAAAGAAGATCGCATTTTAATTGCTTCTCCTCACGTGGCCACCTACGATTTGGCGCCAGAAATGAGCGCTCCAGCTGTCGCAGATGCCATCGTCGATTCCATCATGCACAACAAGCACGATGTGATCATTTGTAATTTTGCCAATGCCGATATGGTGGGTCACACGGGTGATTTCGATGCTGCGGTTAAAGCCATTGAATGCCTAGACGCCTGCCTTGGCCGCATTATCGCGGCGCTCAAAGAAAAAGACGGTGAAGCTTTAATCACCGCCGATCATGGCAATGCAGAGTGTATGTTTGACGAAGCCCACAACCAAGCACACACCGCACACACACAAGAACCCGTGCCTTTGGTCTATTTTGGAAAGGCAGGCCGTTTAGATTGTAAAAATGGTGTGTTGGCTGACGTAGCCCCTACTCTGCTACACATTATGAATCTGCCGATTCCAAAAGAAATGACAGGGAAAAGTTTATTAAAAAGATGAATAACTTAAAACACGGACGTTTTAGGGTGTGTCCTCATGACGCTATATCGAGGCGTAACGCATTGCATTTTCGAGAATCGCAGCGGAGCATGCACGCAGTATGTGCGCAGCGAATCGCAGAAAATCAAGGCGTTACGGCCGAGATAGTAGTCATGAGGACACGCCCTAAGACGCTAATCCAGCACCTCTTGCTAGGTGCTGTTGTCTGCACGCCTTTGTTATGCAGCGCCAACTTGCCCCAAAATCAAGATAAAGAAACGTTAAGCATGACGCTCGAAAGCACGAGCCTGCACCAAGCTGAATTAAGAACAGCCTTACATCGCGAATTAAAACAAAATTTTCTGTCGATTTTGTGCCATCGCGCCAGAGCGTGTCATGCTGATGAACGTACCTTTCAAGAAAATGCCTATCGCCGATTGGTGTTAGAAGCACTCTCTGACGAAATGCGTGACGGTGAATTAAAAGCGTACGCGTTACAAAAAATGCTTTGGCAACATGCCGCCCCACAACGCGAACCCACGATTATCAGAGAAACCTTATCCCGATCCTTTGCGGCCCTTCGTGGAAAATTACCTTGGCCTATTTTGAGTCATTTCCAACCCAAAACCTTAAGTCGCCAAGGCCAAGGGATCATCATTCCTGCCATGGGCGGCGCCTTGGTACGCGCCATTCATCCCGGAAAAGTGGTCTTTGCTGATGAGCTACGCGGCTACGGGCAATTGTTGATTGTTGAACACGATGACGCCTTCATGACCCTGTATGGCCACAACCGTCAATTAAATAAAAAAGTAGGCGATCTCGTTACACGTGGCGAAGCCATTGCCGAAGTCGGCGAGGCAACGCACGATACCGGGCTGTATTTTGAAATTCGAGAAAATGGTACCGCCGTTGATCCCACGCGGTTTTGTCAAAAAGAAGCCTTATTCCCCTAAGTCTACGAGAGAGGCACTCAGATCCGAATCCCTCTCCCGTGAGGCTTTGCGAATGGGGGAGGCGTCATGTCAATCGAGGCTTTGCGAGATTAGACAGGACGGTGAGGGCGCGCCGCAGGCATTCTGAAGTCACCCCCAACAAAGTCGAACATCGCGTTCAGTATTCCTCTAGAGCCAGCCTCAACTCGACTGCTACAATAAAAGACGATCACGCGTTTTTACCTTGGGAGCGATGCCATGCACGCGCACATTTTAGGACTCTGTTTCGCTTTAACCCTCACCGCTGCCCATGTGCAAGCTGCTGAACCCACAAAACAACCGGCTAAAGTGCCAGTAGAACAATTACAACAGTTCACCAGCGTCATTGATAACATCAAGAGCTATTATGTGAATCCCGTACAAGATGATGCGCTGATTGAAAATGCCATCCGCGGCATGATTGCAGGCCTTGATCCGCACTCAAGCTACTTGGATAAAGAGGAATATAACGATCTGAAGGTCAGCACCAGCGGAAAGTTTGGTGGCTTGGGTATCGAAGTTTCACTGGAAGATGGTTTTGTTCGCGTGATTTCGCCCATCGACGACACCCCCGCCCAAAAAGCCGGTGTCAAAACAGGCGATCTCATCATTAAACTCGATGACACACCGGTAAAAGGCCTGACGCTAAAACGCGCGGTAGAAATGATGCGCGGCAAAGCAGGCGACCCCATTGTGCTCACCATCCTGCGTAAGGATGTGAATAAACCCCTGAAAATCACGGTGGTCAGAGACATTATTCAAGTAAAAAGCGTGAAACAAGAAATGCTGACACCCGGTTTTGCGGTGATCCGAATTTCGCAATTCCAAGAAAAAACCGGTCCCAATGTGAAAGATGCGATTCGCCAACTTCAAAAAGAGGCCCATCCTTTAAAAGGCTTGGTATTGGATTTACGTAATAACCCAGGTGGCATTTTGGATGCTTCTGTAGAAGTCGCTTCACAATTTTTAGATTCTGATAAATTAAAATACGATCGCGTGGTGGTGTATACCAAAGGTCGTATTCCAGGCGCCGATATTAAAGAACGCGCGGCAGGCAAAGATGAATTACAAGGCGCCCCCTTGGTGGTCTTGGTGAATGGCGGATCCGCTTCTGCATCAGAAATTGTGGCCGGCGCCCTACAAGATCATCACCGTGCCGTGATCATGGGCACCACTTCATTCGGTAAAGGCTCGGTACAAACCGTGTTGCCATTGAAAGGGGACAGCGGCTTAAAACTCACCACGGCTTTATATTACACGCCATCAGGCCGATCCATTCAGGCAACGGGTATTGTCCCTGACGTGACGGTAGACGAATTAAAATTCAAATCATCAAAAGTGGCTGATGACGATTTCAGTGATTTTGGATTGAAAGAATCTGATTTAAAAGGCCATTTATCAGTGAAAGAAAACGAAGGCAAAACGGCTGAAGCCGATACCGATGCCGGCAAATTGGCTTCTAAAGATTATCAAATGAACGAAGCCTTAAACCTGCTGAAAGCCATGGCAGCTTTACAGTAGCACAACGCCTCATCGCTTCTTTCGCTTGCGAGAAAATAACCGTTCGGAGCGATGAGGTTGGCTACAGCGATCCGTCGCCCCGTGAAATAGCTGCAATGAAATTGTGAAAAGAAATCCAATTTATGGTGTTGTTTTTCAAGAAATGCCAGGCGCTTTTGACAATTTAAGGTTAACGCTTTGATACGTGAGTATGCCTAACTGCCTGCTGCTGGCTGCCTGTATCCGGCACACAATCTGCCCATGGTTGATACGCATGATAATAATTGGAATACCTCGCACAAAATCCTTTCGATGACGCCGTCGACAAAACGGGCTCATGGTGATTTAAGCCTGCATGCTCTACCCCCTCATTCGCCTGTTGTTCTCCAATAGCAGGGGTGGCATTTTGCGACCCGCGAAGTCCCGAAATCAACGTGCCCACAAAAATCACAGCGGGATACACCAACGTCATCCCGATCAATGCATCCAATGCCCAACGCACTGAGGGTTCGGGCCGCGTGTTGTCGTGACGTTGCGAAGCAACTCTGTTCGCTGCGGCATCATCTGGATCTTTACCAGCACATGCGACGCTTTGCTGATCTGAACATGCTTCAACAATAGCATTGCGCTCGTGTTTCTGAACCTGTCTTTCCAGATAATCAAATATGGCGTCCGCTGTTTGGCATTCTTCTAACCCCGCTTCCAATAAAAATCTTTTATTGCTTGCTTTAAATCTGAGTGCCAACATCTTTACTAAGCTGAATGCATCCGGTTTATTTGCCTCTTGCGCTAAGCCAATCTCTCGTAGGTTTATTAATAATGATGCGCGATCAGCGATGCGTGAAGTATCGAAGTTGCGAACGATAGCAAGCCAAGGATATTCATTAAAACGCGCTTCGATTAATCCTTGCAAATCAGCGCCTGCCGCAATTAAGGCCTGTGCAGTTTGGGTATGACCGCTTTTTGCCGCACACATGAGCGCGGTATAACCACTGCCGCCTCTCTTATTCACCTTAGCGCCTGCCGCAATTAAGGCTTGTGCAGTTTGGGTATGACCGCTTTTTGCCGCACACATGAGCGCAGTATTATCGCTGCTATCTCTCTCATCCACATCAGCGCCTGCCGCAATAAGAGCCCGTACAACTTGGGTATGACCGTTTTCTGCCGCACACATGAGCGAGGAACGACCACTGCGACGGATTGCATTCACATCAGCGCCTGCCGCCAAAGAAAGAAGCACTGCATTAATCTCGCGGTGATCTGCCAAATAGAAGTCTTCAGGTACGACCGTTCTATTTTGCAATAAACACTCTGCATGGCTGATAATAGATTTACGGTCTGGAAAGGCTTGAATTAAACTTTTTTGAACAAAAAACCGTGCTAAATCTTCAGATGAAGCGGCCTTCGCAATGCGTTCCTTCAATGCCGCGTGGCTTGCCTCATCTGTCAATTCTAAAATGCGTTTGTCTTTAATACAGATTTCTAGAAACTGTTTGGCCTGCTCTACGGATAAAGTACGCAACGCTTTAATCACAGAAAGCAATGAAAATCCTTGATGGGCGCCTGCGTAAAAATAAGAGTCAAAAAAATCTTGGAAGGATTCAGGCTTGCGAACAAGATGATTGGCATACCACATTTCACGTTCTGTAGCGCGCACTTCAACACGGTTAGACAACCAGTTGCACCAGGTTTTGAATTGCATGAGCGCAGAGCCGCTTATCTCTTTATTTTCATTCGTCACGCGCTTCAGAAGGTCTAATAAAACACTTTGCTCAAAAATCATCCAGGCTTGTTCGGGATGATGATCTTTATCAAATTGAACCGCTTCGATGATTTGTCGAAATGTCGCACAAGCTTCTTTTACAACAGCAATATCTTTTAATTCCAGACTATCTAAAAGTGCAATAGGCGAAAGTTTTGGATTTAATTGTTGCGCGACGTTTTGTAAATGGTAGGCCCAGGCTTTTTGAGATTGTTTTCCCTCTAAAACCCTCTGTGAGATAGAGTGAAATGCGCGATCCGTATTAGCAGTACCTTCACGTAACTGTGATTCCGGAAGATAACCCAAGATGTGCTCAAGCACTTCTCTCGGTATTCCCCTCGACGCTGACTGAGAAGCTGACGTTCGAACTGATTGCGCTGATTCTGATGTGTGAACGTTGTTGGTTTTAGACATCGGTGCACTACCTCTTTGAAGAGATCACGATTCATTGAAAATTCATTCGTGATGTTTTTGAGACATTCTATCAAAGAAGAGATTAGCATTCTAACTTATTACTTTAGACCTTGCACGAATCCCCTCTCATTTGCCCACGCCACCTGCCATCGCTCACCCCTGACATGCATCTCTCAACTCACGTTTTGCTTTTTCTTCCAACTGACGGACGCGTTCAATCGAAATCTTAAACTCAGCTGCCAGCTCTTGTAAGGTGGCTTTTTCTTCTTCTAAAAAACGCCGCGTCACAATAATCCGACTGCGCGCATCTAAACGCTGCAATGCCGTGTGTAACAAAGCAATTTTATCTTCTGCTTCACCTTGCATCACCTGCGCCATGGCATTTTGGCTTTCGTCTACCAAATAGGCGGCAGGGGCTGGTAAAGCGCGCTTTTCATCTTGGCTGTCATCATCATGTTCAAAGCTGATGTCTGCCCCATATAAACGGGCTTCCATTTCATGCACATCTTGAACAGACACGCCTAAATCAGCCGCAATCCCTTTCGCTTCTTGATGACTCAACCAAGCGATATGTTTTTTGGCGCCTTTTAGATTAAAGAACAACTTACGTTGGGCTTTGGTGGTTGCCAGTTTCACGATACGCCAATTCTTGATGACGTAATCATGCATTTCGGCCTTAATCCATTTCACTGCAAAAGTCGCAAGGCGCACGCCTAAGGTCACATCAAAGCGTTTCACCGCCTTCATCAGACCAATGGTGCCTTCTTGTAATAAATCAGACAGGGGCAGACCATAACCCAGATAATTTTTTGCCACGCGCGCCACATAGCGTAAATGGCATAACACCAAATATTCCGCTGCGTGCAAATCATTGTCTTTTTGCAGACGAGCAAACAGTGCCGTTTCTTCTTCTCGGCTCAAAATAGGTAACGCTGACACCCGCTCTAGATAAGCGTCTATGCTGCCCATCGGCAATTGATAAGACATCGTAACCAGGGACGTATCCATAACAAGTACCTCCGGGGTAAATTATGGCGGCTACGTTAGCACTCTGCAAGCCTGACTGCTAAAGCCACCCCACCAGCGTGCTAACCAAAGCACCAATCCCCTGATCGGCTTCCACGATGTTTTTTGCGAGCATATACGCGGGTGTGCTCACCACTAAAAATCGGTCATCGGCCACAATGCCCTGCACATCACAATCAATGTGTTGCGCACCCAAGTGTTCTAATTGCTTGGCCAGTGTGGGATCGTTTCCAATCGTCATCTTGACGCCCTTGGGATAAAGCTTGGCAATCATGACAGGCGAAATGCAGATAAACCCCACTGGCTTCTTGGCTTGAATAAAGCCTTTCAAAAAACGTTCAACAGAAGGCGCTATCGTATACGCTTCCCCTTGGCTGGCCACATCGCATAAATTTTTGGCTGCCCCAAATCCCCCGGGCAAAATCGCGCCATCAAAATCCGCGGCACTCACGTCATCCAAACTCTGAATATCGCCACGCGCAATGCGGGCTGCTTCCACCAACACGTTGCGTGTTTCGTGCATTTTTTCTTGCGTCAGATGGTTCTTCACCTCTACCACCGGTATGTTAGGCGCCACACACTGTGCGGCCACATTGGCTTTTTGCAGGTGCAGGAGCGTTAACACACTTTCGTGAATTTCCGATCCATCCATGACACCGCAACCTGATAAAATCACTGCTATCTTCTTCATCATGACTCCTATCGTAATTTGAATTAACAACGCCCCTAGCTGAACAGGCCATGGCGACGCCGATCTTGTAGGGTGGGTAAGCACGTACTCGTGCGTCACCCGCCATCATGACAGCATGGGTTACGCGAAGACGCTTACCCATCCTACAAAACGTGTTTTTAGCTGACGCCACTGCCTGTTCAATTAGGTCATTTTTCATTCAAAACACTATCACGATATACTCTTTGCTTTGCTATCCCAGACAAGGTGGGCACCATGAGCACTTTCCCTAAAACCCGATTGCGACGTCTGCGCACCGATCCGCTCACCAGACAATTATGTCAGGAATATCGACTCAGCGTATCCGATCTTATTTATCCCGTCTTTGTGATCGAAGGCAAAAACCAACGCGAAGCCATCTTGAGCATGCCGGATATCGAAAGACTTTCTATCGATCAGTTGATTCATGAAGCCGCTGAGTTGTGCGATTTAGGTATCCCCGCCATTGCCTTATTCCCTGTGATTGGGCACGCCTTAAAATCCACTCACGCCAAAGAAGCGTATAACCCTAATGGCCTGATGCAACGTGCTATTCGGACATTAAAGGCTGAATTTCCGCATTTATTGGTGATCACTGATGTGGCACTCGATCCTTACACCGAGTCAGGGCAAGACGGCATCACCGATGCCAATGGCGATATCTTAAATGACGAAACGGTGAGTATTTTAGTCGAACAAGCCTTGTCGCATGCAGAAGCAGGCGCAGACATTGTGGCCCCATCCGACATGATGGATGGCCGAATCGGTGCAGTCCGAGATGCTTTAGAATCCGCAGGTTTCTTCAATACCCGTATTTTGGCCTATAGTGCAAAATATGCTTCTCATTTTTATGGTCCCTTTCGCGAAGCGGTCAATTCCCAAGGTTTTTTACAAGGGAAAGGAAAAGACAGCTACCAAATGAATTTTGGTAACAGCGACGAAGCCATAAGAGAAGTGCGCATGGATCTAGAAGAAGGCGCCGATATGGTGATGGTGAAACCCGCCAGCCATTATCTGGATATTCTCTCTCGCGTGAAAAAGGAATTTGGCGTGCCGACCTTTGCCTACCAAGTCAGTGGAGAATACGCCATGATTTTGGCTGCCAGCCAGAATAATTGGCTCAATGAAAAAGCGGTGGCTTTAGAATCACTGCTATGTATTAAACGTGCAGGCGCCAATGCAATATTGACCTATTTTGCTAAAAAAGCCGCCATATGGTTAAGCGAGGAATAAGTGGTCGATCTCAATGATCCCAATCTTTACATTAACCGTGAGTTGAGCGCCTTATCCTTTAATCAGCGTGTCTTGGATCAAGCACGCGACCCAAGCATTCCCTTGCTGGAACGGCTTAAATTTTTATTTATCGTCAGCCGTAACATGGATGAATTTTTCGAAATTCGGATGGCCAATTTAAAACGCCAATTAAATTATGTGGGAAAAAGCCAAATCATAGATGGCCGAGACATCGCAGGTTTAATCAATGAAGTCCGAGAAAAAGCCCGCGGGATGATCGACGAAGAATATTGCATCTTAAATGAATCGTTATTGCCTGATTTGGCAAAAGAAAATATTGTCTTTATCGATAAAGAACATTGGAATGAAGTAGAGCTGGCTTGGTTGAGCCAGTTGTTTCATGAAGAAATTCAACCGATCATGACACCGATCGGTTTGGATTTGGCGCATCCTTTTCCACGATTGATCAATAAAAGTCTTAATTTTATTTTAGAACTGGCGGGCAAAGATGCCTTTGGGCGTGACAGTGGCCTGGCCATTGTCCACGCGCCCCGATCCGTCCCACGTGTCATTCGTTTACCCAAACAAGCAGACAGCACGCAATACCGTTTTGTGTTATTGGCAGAAGTGATCCACTATTTTGCCGAACAATTGTTTGCTGGCATGAGTGTCAAAGGCTGTTATCAGTTTAGGTTAACGCGCGACAGCGACGTCAACTTGGTAGAAGAAAGTATCGAAGATCTCCCCAGAGCCCTGCAGGTGGAATTATTGTCTCGTCGCTATGGCGAGGCCGTGCGTCTTGAAATTGCCAAACATTGCCCTGATAACATCGTCGAATTTTTATTACAAAAATCAAAACTGGATCCCAAAGATGCGTATCGCGTTGATGGCCCCGTTAATGTGCATCGCCTGATGGCGCTCTATCATTTAATCGACAGAGGCGATTTAAAATACCCGCTTTTGGTTCCCAGAGTGCCTGAAAAACTCATGCATTATCGAAATTTATTTAATTATCTACAAGAAAAGCGTGAGTTATTGCTACACCATCCGTTCGAATCCTTTCAACCAGTTGTCGATTTTGTACATCAAGCCGCCCTAGATTCAAACGTGTTGGCGATTAAACAAACACTCTATCGTACTGGTCCCAATTCACCTTTGGTAAAAGCACTGGTAGAAGCCGCACGCGCCGGTAAAGAAGTCACCGCCGTGGTGGAATTGCGCGCACGCTTTGATGAAGAAGACAACATTCTGTTAGCCAATCAATTACAAGAAGCGGGCGCGTTGGTGGTGTACGGCGTTTTAGGCTATAAAACCCACGCCAAAATGACCTTGATTGCCAGAAGAGAGGACGGCACGCTCAAACGCTATGCCCATTTGGGAACCGGCAATTACCATCCTGACAATGCAAAATTGTACACGGACATCAGCTTATTCACGGCCGATCCTGATATTACCGAAGATGTGCATGTGGTGTTTCAACAATTAACCGGCATGGGCAAAGCTGTACGCTTGAAAAAACTGTTTCACGCTCCTTTTAACCTGGGTAAACAATTAATTATCTGGATTAAACGTGAAGCGGACTTGGCCTTAAAAGGCAAATCTGCCCGTATCATCATGAAGATGAATGCCCTTACTGATACGCTTATCATTAAACACCTCTACGAAGCCTCGCAAGCAGGCGTCAAAGTGGATTTAATCGTGCGTGGTATCTGTTGCTTGCGACCTGGCATCCCGCGTATTTCAGAAAACATTACCGTGTCATCTATTGTGGGCCGCTTTCTAGAACATTCGCGTGTGTATTATTTTCACAATGATGGCGATACAAAAGTATTCGCCGCCAGCGCAGACATGATGGAACGTAATTTACATCACCGTGTTGAACTCTGTTTCCCAATTGAACAACCCCATTTAGCTGAAAGATTAGCGAAAGAAGCCCTGTTCAATTACCTGGCCGACAATCAACATCGCTATACCCCGCACGAAAACGGGGATTACGAACGTGTGCGTAATGACGAGCCGATCCGGGATGCACAAATTTTTTTATTAGAAAAATTGGCCTTGTCTTAGATGAAAGCGTACACCGATAAATATACAAAGCAGGGCCGCATTTCCCGAATCTTAATAAACGGTTATTTTCATGCCGTGCAAAAACTCATCACACACATCGACCCTATTCACAGCGCCCTTGAAATAGGCTGTGGCGAAGGCTTTTCAACAGCACGATTACGTCAATTATTGCCGGCTGGGACACACTTCTCTGCATCTGAATATGAAGCTTCTCAAATAGAGCCGGCTCAAAAGCGCAATCCGGGTATCTCTATCATTCAAGAAGATTTATTCCAAACCCAACGCGAAGCCAACAGTGTGGATTTGGTTTTTTTATTAGAAGTCTTAGAGCATCTAAGCGAACCGACTGTGGCCTTACAGATTTTAAAAAAAATCAGTGCCCGCTATTTGATATTAGGTGTACCAAATGAGCCCCTGTGGCGCATTTTGAATTTTTCACGTGGTAAATATTGGCAGGACTGGGGCAATACTCCGGGACATATTAATCATTTTTCAAGTCACGCCCTTGTGGCACTCATTGAAAAAGAATTTGGTCCGGTCATTCACGTTTGTCGCCCTATTCCCTGGACGATTGTCTTGGCCGAGAAACGCTCTGTAATAGCCCATCCCGCAGTGCCCCATATACAACATGCAATTGATGTACACCAAAAAAAGAAATCAATGCAGATAGGATCATGAACCCAGGTGGAAACACCAAAGCCCGATCGGGCAATAGCCCATATTCTGTTAATTCAGAAGCATTCGAAAGCGTGCTTAAAAAACTTTCCACTTGCGCGATATGTTCAACTGAAATGCGTTTCACTTTTTTGTTTTTCAGTTTTTGCAATACGGATTGTAAGGCTTGGCCTGTCCCGGAAGTCACCGTTACCTTGGCGTCATAGGCCCTAAATTCTTTTGGCAAACGTTGTAACTGTTCTAAAGCCAACTCTTTCGTTTTCATTAGGGCGGCTTTTGTCACCACCCCATTGGGGAAAAAAGTTTCACCTAACGTGACACAACCCAAATGTAAACTGTGCAAATGGAGAATCTTTTTCCCTTTGCCTTCTACCAGCTCTGTGCTGCCACCCCCAATATCAACCACCAAATGGTGCCCTTTGGGATCATCATTTTCGATCAAGCCCATGTAGGTGAGCTCGGCCTCTTCTTCTCCACTGATAATTTCAATTTTATGCTGGAGGATCTGTTCAGCTTGTTCAATAAATTGCGTGGCATTTTTGGCCACACGCAAACTGTGCGTGCCCACCACCCGCACCGTGTCAATTTGGTATGCCTTTAAAATCGCTGCAAAACGTGTGATGCACCCAATGCCTGCCGCAAAAGCCGCGTCGCTAATGTGATGATCTTTAACCAAACCCCGCGCCAAACAAACGGATTCTTTTGCTGTCACGGTCTGCTTAAACCCCACCGGTGTTTTTTTTGCCAAAATCATGTGAAAACTATTGGAACCCAGATCAATGGCGGCTAAAAATTCGCTATGCTGAAGTGACAAAATGTATGCCTCGCTTTGTGCGGATAAGAATAGTGTGGCGACAATTTGCCTTTTTTGCCAGCCAAGATCTCGATTTATGGGTGTACGTGGTATACCATGCGAGCAAGCAATCTTTATACCCTTCGTGTTTCAAGATACGAAGGGGTAACGCCCAGATTGCAAGTAGGAGAAATGTTTTGATTGAGAAAAAAGGCAGCAATACTCATTGTATTGCGAGTTTTTTCGATTGAAAAACATTTCTCCTGCGCTGCAAGATGGGATGTTAGGATTTGTATCTTGAAAACACGAAGGGTATAGCGAGGAATGGATAAAATGTCAGATATCAAAAACGTCAGCGATCAATCATTTGAACAAGATGTTTTAAAATCCTCCGTTCCCGTATTGGTCGATTTTTGGGCTGAATGGTGTGGCCCTTGCAAAATGATCGCCCCCATCTTAGAAGAAATTGCCAAGCAATATAGCGGCAAGCTTCAAATCGCCAAAATCAATATCGATGACAACGCACAAACCCCGCCTAAATTTGGTATCCGTGGTATTCCCACATTGATCTTATTTAAAAACGGAAACCTAGAAGCCAGTAAGGTGGGCGCCCTTTCTAAGTCACAACTTTGCGCGTTTTTAGATAGTCATCTATAATCAACTTAAGCCTTAAGCCGGCCAAAGCTTAAGGCGTGTCCTCATTACGCTATATCGAGACAGAACGCATTGCATTTTCGAGAATCGCAGAAAATCAAGGTGTTATGGCCGAGATAGTAGTAATGAGGGCACGCCCTACACTTGAAAACAGCAGAGTGAGGTGGTAACCTCGCTTCCGGCCTGCAACTGGCTGATCACTCTCTCTGCCTTAACTGGCAGAATTAAACCCTCCCCCTTTCAACTTTATTCAAAAAAATCCAAAAAACTATGCAATTAAATGAGTTAAAAACAAAACCCGCCCCTGAGCTTTTTCTGCTTGCTGAAGAACTCCAAATCGAAAATGTGGGCCGCGCCCGCAAAGAAGAGATGGTGTTCCTTATCCTCAAGCAATTGGCAAAGAGGGGAGAAGACATTTACGGGATGGGTGTCTTTGAATTGCACCCCGATGGCTTTGGCTTTCTGCGTTCTGCAGACGGATCTTACCTTGCAGGCCCAGACGATATTTACGTTTCCCCCAGCCAAATCCGCCGTTTTGGATTAAGAACAGGCGATACCGTTTCTGGCAAAATTCGTCCGCCCAAAGAAGGCGAACGCTATTTTGCATTACTTAAAGTGGACGAGATCAACTTTGAAGCGCCTGAAGTGGCACGTAACAAAGTGTTATTCGAAAACTTGACCCCATTGTTCCCACAAGAACGTTTAAGAATGGAAGTGGGCAACGGCAGCACAGAAGATATCACGGCCCGTGTGATCGAACTGGTTTCACCCATGGGTAAAGGGCAACGCGGATTGATTGTTTCTCCACCCAAAGCGGGTAAAACAATGATGCTGCAAAATATTGCCAACAGCATTGCGGCCAATCATCCAGAATGTCACTTAATTGTGCTGCTCATCGACGAGCGCCCAGAAGAAGTGACCGAAATGACACGTTCTGTAAAGGGTGAAGTGATTGCCAGCACCTTTGACGAACCGGCTAACCGTCACGTTCAAGTCGCAGAAATGGTGATCGAAAAAGCCAAACGCTTGGTCGAACACAAAAAAGATGTGGTGGTTTTATTAGACTCCATCACACGCTTGGCCCGCGCCTACAACACCGTTATCCCCACATCCGGTAAAGTATTAACCGGCGGTGTGGATGCCAATGCCTTACAACGTCCTAAGCGTATTTTTGGTTCGGCACGCAACATCGAAGAAGGTGGCAGCTTAACGATTATTGCCACAGCTTTGGTGGATACCGGTTCCAAAATGGACGAAGTGATTTATGAAGAATTCAAAGGCACCGGTAACCTTGAATTACATCTAGATCGCCGCATTGCCGAAAAACGTATTTATCCTGCTATTCATATCAACCGTTCGGGCACACGTCGTGAAGAACTCATCACCAAACCTGATGAATTACAACGCATGTGGATCCTACGTAAGATCCTTCATTCAATGGATGAAGTGGCAGCGATTGAGTTCTTAATTGAACGCATGAAGCCTACCAAGACCAATGAAGAGTTCTTTGAACTCATGAAGCGGCAATAAAGCAGAAGGTGGGTGGGTAATGCGAAGACGCTTACCCACCTTACAAAAACCCCTATTCCACAGCAGCTAATTTCAAGCCTTCTTCAAAATACTTCACGCTGGCAGCAGGCTCGTTACACAAACGACACACCTGCCCCAACTCAAAATACGCTTCTGGCTGTGGCTTAATGCCAATGCTTTTTTGTAGTAATAACTTTGCCTTACCCCAAAACTGTTGTTGCTGATACAAGCGCCCCAAGGTTAATAATAAATTGGGATCATTGGACTGTTGTAATAACCAAGCTTCGGCTTGTTTTAATTGCGTGATGGGGTTTTTACCCCGAACCAAGCCATAGCGTTTGATAAGCTCGCTGCTCCACTGTCTTTTTACTTTCTGTTCAATGAGCTTGCGTGCCTTTTCATGCTCACCACAGGCAATCAACACATCAACATAAGCACACACCGTGTCGATATCGTTTTGCAAACGCCTGGGTAGGCGCGCAAAAAAATGGCTGGCATCTTGAAAGGCTTGGCTTGCTTTAAAGTGGGTGAGTAACACTTGAATGGCGGCTTTTTCTAAGCTTTGCACATCTTCTGGCGTGGCATGGCTTGAGGCGGCATTTTCCAATACATCACGCAGCCGATCTAAATCGTGCGTCTTCAACGCCACTTGCAACAATAAAGCCGTTAAAGCAGGGTGCTTGGGCGCCAAACGCTCGCACTCTTCTAACGTATTTAAGGCTTGCGTGACATCCTCGCTTTCAATTTCAATTTTTGCCTTTTCTAACCCGACAGCCAGTTCCTCTTTCGCGCCATGATTTTGGGCCGCCGTCATATAAGACAAGGCGCGCGCTTCAGCATTTTGCGCTCTGGCTGCTTTGGCCGCGCCTAAATAGGCCAACAGCGGTTGCGGGCTCAATTGAGCGGCCTTCACCAAGCGTCGCTCTGCTGCCAAATAATCGGCGCGTGCCAACAGGGTTAACCCCTCGCTTAACAAACGATCGGCGCGCTTTGTTTTAGCCGTTCGGATGGCGTGCCCAAGCCGACGCAAGCTATCACTGCACGCATGCACGAGTGCAGAAAAGCTCAGCAACACCCAGGTGAACACATAAGCCATCAACAATAACAACCATAAGGGCAGCTCAATGGTCCACACGTCCCAAGCCAGTAAGACATAACCTGGATCACGGTACACCATCACACCCAGCGCGATCCCGATGCCCAGTGCGATAATAAGCTTGAAAAGCTTCATGATTTCTCCCCCGACGTGATGGCAGAAATCGATTGAAACTCAATCGTGGCATGGCGCAATGACACAGCGTTCAATGTATCGATTATTTTGATAATGGGATCGAGTGTGCTTTGTTTTAACGGCGCCAAAGCCAAAGTATGTTGCGCACGTGCCAAAGCATCATGAAAAAAGGCATCGTTCTGACGCAAAACGGCTTCTTTGGCCGCTTCCAAATCCGTTAAGACCGATTGCTTTAACAACGCAGCGCTGTCTTTGCTTAAAGGCCTGGGTACCGCCACATCATGTTTTTTAACTGAAATCAGCGCCATCACTTGCTGCGCAAAAGTCTGTGCACTGGTCGCTGCTTGTAAGGGGGCGATGTCGGCCACAGGGGCGGATTCAAATTGAAATTGCTCAACACGCGTTTGCACAGTACTCAACGTGTTAAATAAAGCGGCTTCATCTGGTATCTGCAACCCAACAATACGCTGAATATCTTGCGCAATGGCAGCACGGGCATTTTGTACGGCTTTGGTTTTGACTGTGGCCAAACGTTGATCGGCTAAGTTCAAAAGGGCAATCGCAATTTCTTTATCCTGCAGTAAGACTATTCTGGCCTCTGCCAAACGAATCAAACTTTCTGCTTCTTTTATTGAAGCTTGATCAAATCGCGCAGCATTGTCTTGTGCAGCCTGGCTCAATACCATTTGCGCCGTGGTTTCTATTTGTTTGAATTGCACACCCAAATCAACGAATGCTTTTTCTTGTGTGGCTTTATCTGCATACAAAGAGGTCAATTCATTTTTAAGAACAACACCCCAATACGCATTGGCCAGGCCCAGCAATAAGGCAAGCCAGGCGATTAAAACGATAAACTTATTTTTCTTCTTTGAGGTAGGGGCCGTATCCATCAGGCTTGCTCCGTATCAATATCCATTCCGAAACGTGACATTTTCTAAAACGCTCAGAATCAACCCCGCATCGCTTGCGACCAGTGCAATCCCAGGCGTTTTTGTGAAGTGTAGCGACTTCGCCAATTTTTGGGTTCGCTCACTCATCACAACCAATTGATTTTTCAAAAAGTCAGCCTTAGCCGCTTCGGGACACGAGGCCACTAATGCGGATAAACCCGCATCACTGGTACACACGACCCCATCATATTTCGCTTCATACACCGTGGCCGCCAACTGTACGGGATACCGTTCGTAACAATCGAAGGTAAAGACATCTGCCCCGCGTTTCGTGAGTTCCGGCGCCAAACGACTGAGCCCACCCACCCCTTTTAATATCAAGACTTTTTTGCCGCCGACATTTTTTAAGGACGGCACACTCAGCAAGGCTTCACTATTATGGGGCGTAGGCGCACTTTGAGCCAGTATCCCTTCCATTTGCAAACGCTTTGCAGAAGGGCCCCCAATCGTCAAAATGGCTTTATTGTGTGCTTTAGACCAGCTCGCCAAAAAAGATCCGGCGGCAGGCAACACATTTTGGCTGGTCACAATCACTTCATCAAAATGTAAGCCTTGAATCACTTCATTCAGCGATTGGGCTTCAAAATAGCCAATGCGTAAAGCAGGGGCTTCGACAACCAAGGCCCCTAAAGCCGACAAACGTTCGCTTAAGTGACTGTTTTGTTCTTCGGGGCGTGTATTTAAAATGCGTTTCCCCAGCAAGGGCTTAGACACGGTACTTAAAATGCGATCGGCATTCTGTTGCAACAATTGTTGTGCCACATGCTGTGCTGCCCAAGCCGAGTCCCCTTCTGCTTCTGCCAAAATGCGTTCTGTCCCGTCTGGGGACATTACCATGGCTGAAAAGCGTATTTTTTCGGCTTCGACTTCTGCAAACGCCGCCAAAGGCAAATCACAACTGCCACCTAAAAGGGCGGTCAAACGCCGTTCTGTGGCCACCGCCTCTGCTGTTTTAGGATCGTTTAAGGGCATAATCAATTTGATGGTTTTATGATCCGCTTCACGACATTCCAGGGTAAGCGCCCCTTGACCCGGTGCCGGCAAATGATCGGCCAAAGATAAATATTCGGTAATCGCTTCTTGTAGCCCCAATCGATGCACTCCTGCTGCAGCCAGCAAAATGGCATCGTATTCACCGTTTTGTAATTTTTTGATACGGGTATCGATGTTCCCCCGCAGCGGCAGAATCTGTAGATCGGGGCGAATAAATTTGAGCTGTGCACTGCGGCGCAAACTGGATGTGCCGACTCTTGCCCCCTTTGGCAGGTCACGTAAAAGCACGTGATCACGCGACAACAAGACATCCTTCACTTCTTCTCGCACCAAACACACGGGCATACAAAGTCCCGGTGGCAATTCTGCCGGCATGTCTTTGACGCAGTGAACCGCAATATCCGCTTGATGGTTCAGTAAGGCCGCTTCTAATTCTTTTACAAACACGCCTTTGCCACCCAACTCAGACAAATTTGCGTCAATGGCTTTGTCGCCTTCGGTGGTCATCCCTAAAATAGTAATGCTTAATTCAGGATGTAGGGCCGCGAGGCAATCTCGCACAAAGTGAGCTTGCCATAATGCCAATTTGCTTTCGCGAGAAACAATCGTGAGCGTTTTTTTCACAGAGGCTGCTACGCTAGTAAAGAGTACTAAGCTGTTATATTAACAGACTCGATCCTATCCCTAAAGTCGCAATTTTGCTGATCAACAAGGCAAAAATGCGACTTTAGGGACCGCACCTAAAAGGCGGCCTGCATGCCACACTCACAGCCCTTGGTTTTGATATTGGCACCCTCAGGCAGTGGTGCGCCCAATAGCGGAACACAGCACGGCCCCCAGGCAATTGTTGCGCACGCTGATTGGCCACAATTCAAATTATTATTTGAATCGGTTCATTTCGTTAAAACAAAATTTTCACAATCCATCCTCCCTGTTCGCGCCACCCTTGCCGTGGCCCAATTTAACAAAGTGCTCAAGCAAAGGGTGTTACAAGTATTACGAACACAGGCTATGCCACTTTTAATTGGGGGCGATCACAGCATGGCCATTGGCACCTGGAGTGCGGTGTCTCAGCATTTAGGCGACGCTGATCTGGGTCTCATTTGGGTGGATGCGCATATGGATGCCCATACCCGAAGTACCTCTGTGTCTCAGTCCATACATGGTATGCCTGTGGCCATCTTGTTAGGTGAGGGAGAAACACCCCTGCTGGCCCTTTCAAAAAAACGTCCCGTGATCAAACCCCAGCATTTAATCATCATGGGACCCCGTAGTTTTGAAGCAGGAGAAGCCGCGCGCTTAAAACGCTTGGGTGTCCGTGTTTATTTTGATGCTGAAATGACAGAGCGAGGTTTTGAAGTATGCTGGAAAGAAGCCTTACAACAACTTGAAAAATCTTGTACCAAAATCGGCTTAAGTATCGATTTGGATGCATTCGATCCTAAACTTGTCCCCGGAGTGGGCTCAAAAGCTGCCCATGGCTTAAACCCAGAGGATGCTAAAAAAGCCTTTACGGGATTTTTGCATCATCCCCAATGTGCCGCCGTTGAGATTGCTGAATTTAATCCCTATCAAGACAAAGAAGATCGCACCTTTCACTTTATTCACGAGATTATTTTAAGGCTCAATGATGAAAAATCTTGAACATATTCAGGCTGAATCACACTACCTGGCTGGCCATTACCATCCCTTACCCGTTGTGATCAAACAAGGCAAAGCTGAGTGGTTATATGATATTGAAGGGAATCAATATTTAGACATGATGTCGGCCTACTCTGCCGTCAGTCATGGCCACTGCCATCCTGAGCTCGTTAAAACCCTTCGCAAACAAGCCAAAAAGTTATGTGTGACATCGCGCGCGTGTTACACCGAAAATTTATTGCCGCTGGCAAAAAAACTCACCGAGCTGGCTGGTTTGCCAAAAGTGCTGTTTATGAACTCGGGTGCAGAAGCGGTTGAAACCGCCATCAAAGCCGCGCGCAAATGGGGTTATGAGAAAAAAGGCATTACTTCAGGCCACGCTGAAATCATCGTGGCACAAGGCAATTTTCATGGCCGCACCAGCGGGATCATTAGCTGCTCAAGCGAGCCCCTGTATCGCAAACATTTTGAACCCCTGATGCCAGGATTCAAAATCATTCCCTATGGCGACGCACTCGCATTACGCAATGCAATTAACAAAAATACCTGCGCTTTCTTAGTGGAACCCATTCAAGGTGAAGCCGGCATCATTGTGCCACCAGAAGGTTATTTAAAAGCCATTCGTCAAATCTGTACCGATCAAAATGTGTTGCTGATGGCAGATGAAGTGCAAACGGGTTTATGCCGAACGGGGAAATGGTTTGCCTTTCAACACGAAGCCATTCAAGTGGATGGTCTCATCCTAGGGAAAGCCCTGGGAGGCGGTATGTTGCCCATTTCTGCTTTTCTGGCTCAGGAAGAAGTGATGTCTGTTTTTACGCCCGGAACGCATGGATCCACAATGGGCGGCAATCCCTTGGCAGCGGCCGTCGCATACAAAGCCCTCGCTATTTTAGAATCAGAAAACTTGGCCCAACAAGCATGCGAAAAAGGGGCGTATTTATTAAAGGGTTTACAAAAAATACACTCGCCGCTCATTAAAGGTTTGCGCGGCAAGGGATTATTAATCGGGATTGAAATAGACACACAGCTGCACAGTGCGCGCGCTATTTGTGAAAAACTATTGGCAAACGGTCTATTAACGAAAGAAACCCATGACACCGTGATTCGATTGGCACCCCCCTTGGTGATCAAATATAAAAACATTGATTTTGCGCTTCAGATTTTAGCACGCACATTAAAAGAACTGCTCTGATGGTTCTGAGCTGTTGAGATTTCGCTATATCGAGATGAAAGGCGTTGATTTTTCGAGAACCGTAGCGGAGCATACACGGCCGTATGTGAGCAACGGCTCGCAGAAAATCAACGCGTTACATCCGAGATAGTAGAAATGTCAACAGCCCAGAATGAAGTAGATGTGGTGATTATCGGCGCCGGCGCAGCTGGCCTCATGTGTGCCATAGAAGCCGCAAAACGTAATAGAAAAGTCGTTATCCTGGATCATGCCAATAAAGTCGGTAAAAAAATTCTGATGTCCGGTGGCGGAAGATGTAACTTTACGAATCTTTATACCCATCCCGATCATTTTATTTCACATAATGTCCATTTTTGTAAATCGGCGTTGAGCCGTTATACCCAATATGATTTTATCGATAAAGTGAAACGGCATCAGATCCCATTTCATGAAAAAACAAAAGGCCAATTGTTTTGTGATCACAAATCAAGTGATATCGTTGAGATGCTATTGGCTGAATGTGCAGAGCACCCTGTCGACATTCTGTTGAACACAAAAATTGAAAAGATCACGCAAACTCAAGCGCATCACTTTGTGATTAAAAGCAATCGCGGTGATTATCAATGTCAGTCGCTTGTGATCGCCACGGGTGGCTTATCCATTCCCACTATGGGCGCCAGTCCTTTTGGTTATAAAGTGGCAGAACAATTTGGCATTCAGGTGTGGCCCACCCGTGCAGGATTGGTACCGCTCACCCTTCACCCAGAAGACAAAGAAAAATTATCATTATTATCAGGCGTGGCTGTGGACAGCATGGCGAGTAATGAACGCATTCAGTTTCGCGAAAATACCTTATTTACCCATCGCGGCTTAAGTGGCCCTGCCATTTTGCAAATCTCTTCGTATTGGCAAGCCGGCGAATTTCTTACGCTGAATCTGTTGCCAGAACACGATCTATATGAACTTTTGAAAACTGAACAAAAACAACACGCGCAAAAAAAATTAAAAAATGTATTGCACGATTATTTACCCAAACGCGTGGTAGAAATTATTTTAAGTGAAGCATTAGGCGAAAAAAATTTACAATCCATCTCACATCGTGACTTTGAAAGCGTCGCAGCGCAATTCAATGAATTTAAGATTCAACCCAACGGCACAGAAGGCTATCGCACGGCAGAAGTCACATTAGGCGGTATCGATTGCGATGCCATTTCATCCAAAACGATGGAAGCCCATCAGGTACGCAATTTGTATTTTATCGGGGAAGTCTTAGACGTGACAGGCTGGCTGGGTGGCTTTAATTTTCAATGGGCTTGGTCGTCTGGATGGGCGGCGGGGCAGTATGTATAGTCATTCAATACGATGCATCCCTTCATAAAGCCGCAGGTGATTACGTTGTACTTGCAAGATAAAAATAATGGGTGAGTGATGAAAATTGAGATGACAGTTAATCACAGTGAAAAACACTCTGATTAACGGGAAGGCTCCGTTCTTATCTGAACCAATTTATTATTGTGCCACCGTTTCATTTCACACTTGATTTAAGTCAATGATAACGTCACTTTATTTAGCATATTATTAACTTTTTTCTGCAGGTATTTTCCCTAAAGGAGCGCGCTGGCATTACGAGAACCCGTACAGCAAACACATCGCCTGAATGAAGAGGCTTTAATGGTAGGGGGCATTTACCATGACCAGGATGATGAAAGCAGCAATTCTCCACCAATTTGAAGAACCACTGACCATTGAAGAGATCCCCATCCCTGAAGTCAAAGCAGGACAAATTTTGATAAAGATCGCCGCCTCCGGCGTTTGTCATACTGATTTACATGCCGTCAATGGGGATTGGCCTGTTAAGCCTATGTTACCCCTCATTCCAGGGCATGAAGGTGCAGGTACAGTCGTTGCTATTGGTGCAGGTGTAACCCAAGTTAAAGAAGGAGACAGAGTAGGTATTCCTTGGCTTTATACTGCTTGTGGTCAATGTGAATTTTGTCTTGGCGCCTGGGAAACATTGTGTAAAAAGCAAAAAAATACCGGCTATTCCGTCAATGGCTGCTATGCCGAATATGTCATCGCCGATCCACAGTATGTGGGGCACTTACCGAATGATCTGGATTTTGCCGCCGCTGCCTCCATTCTCTGCGCGGGGCTTACCGTTTATAAAGGGATAAAAGAGACAGACACGAAACCCGGTGATTGGCTTGTTGTTTCTGGCATCGGTGGGCTTGGACATATGGCTATACAGTATGCAAAAGCGATGGGGCTGAATGTGATAGCGATTGATATTCATGCCCCCCAGCTTGCTTTGGCAAAACAGCTAAAGGCTGATATTGTAATCAATGCAGCGCTTGAAGATTCGGTGAACAGAGTGATCAGTGAAACGCAAGGTGCTCACGGTGTGCTGGTCACAGCAATATCCCCAGAAACCTTTTCCCAAGCCGTTAATATGTTACGTAGGCGAGGCACTGTCGCATTGGTAGCACTTCCACCCGGTGATTTTAAACTTTCGATTTTTGATATGGTGTTAAATCGCAAGACGGTGAGAGGATCCATCGTTGGGACGCGAAAGGATCTCGCTGAAAGCTTAGCATTTGCTGCGCAAGGTAAAGTGACCGTTCATTACACGTTAGATCGTTTGGAAAACATCAATACTATCTTGACTAAGATGAAAGCAGGTGAAGTGCAAGGTCGAATTGTCATGGAGCTTTGAATTCAAATGCTGAAATGTGTAAAAAAATGATTCAATCAAACTTCCCTCTCTTTAAAGATATACCGGCGCAAACCCTGCTGACCATTTGCGAAGCATCTAATCTACATTTCTATAAGAAAGGAACCCTTTTTTATACGGCGCAGGCTACTGAAAAAACTTACTTTTATTATATTGTCAGAGGGTGGCTTAAATTGTTTACCGTATCCTCAGAAGGCGTAGAAGTTATCAGAGATATCTTAAACGACACCCATCATTTTAATGAAGGCTTACTTTTTAAAGATAATATTGAACCGATAAGCGCCCAAGCCATATCTGATATTCAAGTTATGATGACGCCGATTACGGTGTTAAAACAAGCGATAGAGCAAGATGCAAAACTGGCAGTCAATTTATTAAGAGAAACTTTGCAAAAACAATGTGAGTTAATGCATACGGTGGAACATCTCTCTATCCAAAATGCAGCGCAACGGATTGGTTGTTTTTTATTGATGCTATGTCCATCAGAAAAAATGCAGGCGATTACATTACACTTTCCCTATGGTAAAGCCTTGGTTGCTGCACGATTAGGCATGAGCCCTGAAACCTTTTCACGAGCCTTACTGAAACTGAGTGGGTTATGTCAAATTAAAGTGAAGGGAGAAATGATTTATATTCCAGAGATTCAGCTCCTGACGCAATATGTATGTAAACAATGCTCACTGCGCTATCCTTGCCAGGCTATCTTCCCTCATCAAACTACTGAAATTTCGGTAAACAACTTGCCAAATTGACTTTTGTCAATGCAAGCCAAGTGAAAATTTTATAAAGTAACTTTGTATCAAACATAGTAGTGAAATGCGGAGAATAAAAATGGCTCATTTAATGAATTGGCACAAATCTGTGCCTAGTAAACACTTCCAGAACCCTCTTTCCAAAATGCAAACTGCCTTAGACAAAATGATGCAAGATTTTTATAGTGATTTTGGGTTATCGTCTTTTCCCAGTAATGAATTTGAAAATATAATGCTTAGCCCATCTATTGATATTATTGATGATGAAAAACATTTTAAAGTGGAAGCGGAAATGCCTGGAATGGGGGAAGAGGATATTCAGGTCACCATCAATGAAGGGATATTATGCGTTAAAGGGGAAAAAGAAACGTCTAAGCAGGATAAAGATAAGCATTATTCTATGCGCGAAATCAGTTACGGCTCTTATACACGGACAATTCGGCTGCCTGATTCAGTGGATGCCGATAAAGCCAAGGCCTCATTTAAAAAAGGCATGCTTTGGGTGGATATTCCTAAAAAAGAAGGGGCCGCAGCCCAAAACAAAAAACTGAAAGTTGAAAAAGCTTAAACCATTTTCAGCAGGCCTAGCTTAAGTAAGCGTTAGAGGAGGCATGCCTGGCGCCGCTTTTGTAATGAAATTGTATAGCTTATGCTTCAATGCCAATAAAAATATCTAAACTCGTTTTCGCAGGATCTTTGGCACGTTCATCATACAATTCAAAATCGGCTTGATACGATCGTTTCCCTGCAAAATCAGAGGATGTCATTTTCCAAATCTTTTGCCAGGCATTGATCACCACATCTGGCATTTTTCCAGAAGACGTGGTGAATTTTTGATATGTAGCCGAAGGGATGCATAACTTTTCTAAACCCGTAGGCACACTTTCAAAATCACTGACTTCTTCACCCACAAAATACGTGTAATCACCACTCACATCACTTTCATATTCAGTGTAAACAGAAAAGAGGGTACCCGTATTTTTTCGTTTTTGAATTTGTGCTGCAAGATTTTGCCCCAAAAACCGCCCCATCGTTTCACCAATTTTGGCAGTGTGAGGATCCATTTCATTTCTATTATTCGTACGAATAGAAAGGCCCACTAATTTGATTTCCGGCTTTTGAATCACTTCCGTTTGCATCAGTCAATCCTTTGATTTAAAAAAACCTGCACTCATTCTACTATTATAATGCTTTATATCGCGTTTTTCTTTACTTTTAAACTATTTAAACCAACAGATGATCCCACCGCCACAGCATCATTGTTTGCGTTACGCTCAACATCAACAAAAGCCCATGGCATGTATGCATTAAATTTGGTGACTGCTTGCACGCTGGTTAATCCCGCATCTTTTGTAGTGGCGTACAAGCCTTCTAAAAACATTCGCTTTTTATAGCTTGACTCAAACCGTTGCATCGGGCCATTGCTTTGTTTCACCATAAAATCCTCAAGTCCTGCAAGGCAAGCTTTTGGATCGCTGTATTCTTCACGCACTTCTTTTAAAAACTGCACGGGCGTAAGCAACGCCTGCTCATACCTTTTCAAATTTTCTGGAGTAGAAAACATGGCTGTAAACTCCTGCAATGTCACGTCTTTGACTGTCATTGATTTTTTATCAAAATAGATCGCTCTGTTTTTAAACCACACTCCTTGCGTTTTAATGATGACGTGTGGCACATCGCAATCCCAATGCGGCACGATTCGCTCAATTGGCGCATGCAATTGATGATTTTCTGTAAAATAGCTCATAAGCAACGCACACATCGTACGTTTAGCACTCGCCTCTGAGGTATTTTGTATTTTACCTACATAGGCTTCTTTTATTTTTTCAACAGAAGGATAGTTTTTATCTAGGCTTCCTTTTTTTTGAAGGATCTGCTGAAACACATCATGTTGCATAACATATTCAAATAAATTGAAGGCTAACTGAGAAGCAATCAAAAACCCGTTATTGATTGATCTGAAAAATGGCACCCCCATTAAGGCATCACCATCTAACGCAACCAATGTACCGTTTATGACAACCGATGCTTTTTGAGCGTAATAAAAATCTAATGAAAACGCTGAAAGCTTGATATCGCCCGCCGAACGGGTTTCACCTGCGGCATTTTCTCTAATCGTTAAATAATCTTGAATCACTTCATAAAGCGCAGGGGCATCCGCCTTTAACTGCTCAAGTTTGTAATCCTTATTAAACTTGACCTTGTCTTTTAATTTTTTGTGTGTTGCATCATCAATAAATATTTGCAAACTAACCTGACGAGGCTCACCTGGTGCTTTAGGCTCTTCTTGAACGTGCTCAAATATTAAATGTCCAGGGACCCTTTTACTTAAGCCATACAATGTCAATTGTTCTAGATCTCGACCTTGCTCAATTGGGTATTTTACCATCAGAACATGTTGCAATGTTTTTTCAGATGCTTTGTTATCAAAAACAGTTTCTCTTACTTTGCTGTGCGCGCCATCTGAACCAATGACAACCAACGTATCTGGATAATCTTTTTTTAATTGCTCAAGATTCGTAAAAGTATGATGCGTTTTCTCGATTCCAAGCGAAGCGGCTATAGTCTGTAATTTTACCTCTAAGTCCTGGATTTTAACTTTAGGTGCTTTTTTTAATTCTTGAATAAGTGCTTTAAACTCGGGACAACCCTGCGTAAACGCATTTTCAAAGGAGGTAGACGCTAAAAATACAGTTTGATCGCGTGTGTACGTTTCATTTTTTTCAACAAAATGAACCCTCTCTTCTTTACCTGCTGCCGCCAACCGCAGCTTTAATTGAATCGCTGTAAACAACCCGACAGGCCCAGCACCGACAAATAAAATCTCAGATGACATAACACACCATATTATTAATTAATTTACATCCTATGGATGATTCACAAGCTATTTGCAAAAAAACCTAAGGCATTACATGACGTTCGCTTTTAATCCGCTATCAAGATAGAGTGAATCTCGCCCGGTCAAATGCCACCCATCTTACCTAACTTCATTGGTAACACTCTCAGGTGTTTAATGGAGCTGTGGCGTTGCTTGCTCTTTTTTCGCTACTGCCTCTTGAGTTTGTGTCAAAGTAACGTTTCTTACAGCATCACCAGAAAGTTTCGCCATAGAAGTATGGAGTGGTCCCAAGTCTGAAATGATATTACTCTCATTTTGTTTCCAAACTGGTGCGAATTTTTCAGGATTTTTCTCAAGCGTTTTTAATAGCTCGCCGTGTTTTGCAAGATTTTTTGTGTATTCTGTTTTTCTAAAATAGGCACTCGCGATTAAGATTGGACCCACAATAGTGGGTAGGGTCAAAATTGCCAACACAAAACTAAATACTTTTCTTGCTTGCAACCATTTCGAGAGTGGATCCAAAAATGCAACTGGAAATGGATCGAAATGATTTTTACAATCAAATGTTTCTGCTGCCAATACATTACGCTCAAGAAAACTTACGGCTTGAGATAGCATTTCAAATTTATCTGAATTTTGCTTGGCTATATTGCGCAGTGTAATCTGCTGTTCAGGCGTCAAGGTTAATCGGTCTGTAATCAAATTGAACTGTTTAACTTGATTTTGTTTTTCTGCTTCTTTCCTAGCGGAAAGCGCCTTCTTCTCGTCTTCATCAAGGTTGGCGTCCATTTCGTCAACAGGTTGGGTAGACATTTCCGGTGTAAATTGGTCAATTTCGGATCGTAAATAGCCAATTGCACTAAGATGATGCTCTATTGTGTAATCGTATTGATAACGTGCAATTTTTTTCAATTCCTCGTTATTTAAACCAATCGATAATAAATCATTCCGGCTCAACCTCACTCTCGCCAATGGATCCTGATAACCGGCTTGCTCAGGCTCAAATGTTCTAAAGCCCTTACGATAACTTGTAAAATTCGTATACGTGCATAAAGTGGGAATACCTGGCTCAGATAAAGATCGGTCAATTGCTTTAGACGGTTTGTATCCAATTCCTTGCACGCCCGCTTTAATCATGGCATCCAATAGATCAAGTAAAAGGCTACGATACTCCTGAGGCGCTAACTCAGACTTGATTGGGCGACCATTTTTCATTTCCCAGGACACATAAATACACAATTCTTTGCCGCGTTGATCAAATGGCATGCGTCCATATTCAGGATTCCATGTCGTTTCTGCATCCTGAGCATGAATATTCAGCATTTTCCAGTTGCGCACCTTCGCACCCAATATAGGCAAAACAGCATCGTATGCTTTTGCAAGATTCTCTGGCGTTGGCAAAATGGGAAACCGGATTTCGATATAGGAATTCCCCGCATCCTCAATGGTACGGTATTCATGAAATTGATCTTGTTGTGAACGTGCTATATGGGATGTTATCCATGATGTATCGCGTGGCCCCATAAATCTTATTTCAGATCCAAGAACCGTTTTATTAGACGTTACTTCACCTGTGCCAAGTAATTCATAGTTAGATTTAGGCATAATTTGTAAACTCCGCTTTGTTAATATCTATAGCGATACACATACATCTGAGCATTCGTTTCAGTCATCCCGCTGTTAAACATGACATCCATGACGTCTGCTTCCTCATGTGAGAGATTGCGTTCGGCTTTAATGCCAAGAGAGCCACTAAAAACTCTCTCTCCCCTATGTGATGAAGAAGATATAAGTCATCCTCCAGAGTAATTGAACCGTTTACAATATAGCCAAAAATAGCAGCGCCCTCAGCAAGAAACATAGCTTCATGACGTGCTCGCAAATCATCATTTTGATTCGCTGCTAGCGTTCTCAGACTCTCTCTCACTTCTTGAAGCTTAAACGCTTCCTCTTCTGCTAACACAGAAGGCCTGCTTTCTTGAAGCGCTCTCCATCTTTCTTGAAGCGTTTCCCATCCAACATACAAATCTGGATAGTCGGCTTCAATCTCCTCTCCTTAAGTTATTATATTTTCAGTTAATTTAACTTAAATAGGGGTATGAAAATAAATATGTAAGAAATCTAACCCATATCTAGCGAAAAGTAAATTCAAATTGCTTGCGTGTATAGGCCTATTAGAAACGTGATGGCACACAAAATTTATTGCGGCCTGCTGGCTTCGGTATTTTTTAGCAACTCTACTCCCAGCAACGCTTTTTTACGTGCCAAGCCCCAACGATATCCACCTAATGCACCACTTTTTCTGATCACACGATGACAGGGAATGATAACCGAAATTTTATTGGCACCACACGCGTTTGCCACCGCACGCACAGCCTTAGGATTTTTTATTTTTTCTGCCACATCATGATACGTCACCGTTGTGCCCAAAGGGATCTCACTTAATACCTGCCAAACTTGTTGCTGAAAAGCCGTACCCTGAATAGCCAAATCAAATTGAATCGGTGCCTTAGGATTTTCAATACGCTGAAGACTCTGCGCCAAATAAATGGCACAGCGATTTTTATCTTCAATCAAAGCCGCTTTAGGAAAATGTTGCTGCAAAGCAGAGACAAGCGTTTCTTCTTGATCATCAAGATACAACGCACACAAACCTGTTTCATTGCACGCCACCAAGACTTTACCCAATGCTGATAAGCCAATGGCATAATAAAGCCTTGCCGCATTCATTCGCTCTGTTCTCCTAAAAAGGCACGTTCTAACCATTTACCAATCAAACCAATTTCTTCAGCACAAACAGAATGGGGCATCGGATACGTTTTAAACACAACCGGCACTTCCCATGCCTCTAATTGCGCTTTGGCTTGTTGTGCCAATTGTAATGGCACCACCGGATCAAATAAGCCATGTACCAATAAAACCGGAATATCACTGACATACGCACTCAGTTTTTCTGCCAAAGAATCAGCTACAGGCAGGTAAGTAGAAAGCCCCAAAATACCGGCTAAAGGTTCTTTAAAACGTAAGCCCGTTTGCAAAGCAATGGCGCCCCCTTGAGAAAACCCAGCCAGCACAATTTGTTTGCTTGAAAAGCCTCTTTTCTTTTCTGCCATAATCAGGGATCGGATCTCATTGACTGAATCATCCACCCCATTTTCATCTTCTTGAAAGGTCAGATCCAAACTTCGAATATCGTACCAACCCCGCATCGATACCCCACCGTTCACAGAAATGGGACGCACCTTTGCTTCAGGAAAAACAAAACGTAAAGGCAAATTCGGGGGTAAATTTAATTCTTTTACAATCGGGGCAAAATCATTGGCATCCGCCCCTAGCCCATGTAGCCAGATAACAGAACCGACGGCTCTGCCTTCAGGATTCACTTCCACTGTGTTGGTTGTCGCTTCCATTTTATTGTCCTTTCCGTTTCTTAAGATTGCCAGCATCATACCGTCGAGATAGACTTTGGCAAATCTCCTTTCTCAATTGGAATAATCATGAAAGCTCTCGCGATCGTGCTCGCTGCCCTTTTGCTTGCCAGCTGTGGCCAATCTGGCCCCTTGACCCTGCCGCCCAATGCACCCGACATAGAGCAAAATTAATATGAATGCTTATTCATATCAAAATCACCGCTTATACTGTGAGTCGGTGCCACTTGATGCCATTGCCAAAGAGTTCGGCACGCCATGTTATGTCTATTCTAAAAATACCTTAACGAAAGCGATGGCAGCGTATCAGCGTACTTTGGCGGATAGGCCCCACCTCGTTTGCTTTGCTGTCAAAGCCAATAGCAACTTAAGCATTTTAAAGCTTATGCAAGAAGCCGGCTTAGGGTTTGATGTGGTTTCTCAAGGGGAACAATACCGCGCCCAAGTGGCAGGCGCCGATCCTAAAAAAATCATCCTTTCTGGTGTCGGAAAGACAAAAGCAGAACTGCTTTATGCCTTGGCATCAGGGATTTACTGCATCAATGTGGAGTCAAAAGAAGAACTTTGGCGGCTGGCTGAATTGGCGCAAAGCAAAAACACCGTGGCCCCCTTTGCCTTACGCATCAACCCTGATGTCGATGCCAAAACACATCCCTACATTTCAACCGGACTCAAAGCCAATAAGTTTGGAATCGAAATGCAGACGGCCAAAGCCCTCTTTATTGAGGCCAAACAACACCCCCATTTAAAAGCCATTGGGGTCGCTTGCCATATTGGATCACAGATTACCGACATCGCTCCGTTTGTCGAAGCCGAAAAAAAGCTGTTGGCTTTAATCGATGATCTGGCGCACGAGGGGATCACCTTTCAACATATTGATATGGGCGGCGGCTTAGGGATCACCTATACAAACGAAACACCCCCAAGTATTGAAGCTTACCTGACCGCATTGAAAGCACCTTTGGCTGGCACCGATCTCAAGTTGATAGTAGAACCCGGTCGCTCCCTGATTGCGAGTGCTGCTGTCTTATTAACCCGAGTCGAGTATGTTAAAACCACGCCAGACAAGCGCTTTGTCGTCGTGGATGCCGCCATGAACGACTACCTGCGCCCCGCTTTATACGGTGCGACACAACGTATCCTGAATACAGATGAGGTACCCAAAACGGCGCCCTTTTTGGCCGATATCGTGGGCCCCATCTGTGAAAGTGCAGATTGCTTCTTAAAAGAAACGTCTTTTTCTGCCGTCGCAGATGATCTTTTGGCCATTTGCGATGTGGGCGCCTACGGATTTTCGATGGCTTCCCATTATAATAGCCGACCTAAACCTGCCGAAGTCTTGGTGGATGGCGACAACGTAACGCTGATCCATACGCGCGAAACCTTGGCTAATCTGATTGAAAATGAACTGTCTGTTCTAAAGAGCCAAGCATTTTGAAAATGATTTTAGACGCAATATTGGCCAAACAGGGACGTCCCTGGCTACGGAGTGCACACTTACCATGATGATGATTCGCTTTACCAAGATGCACGGCTGCGGCAATGATTTTGTTGTCATCGATGCGGTATCACAACGCTTATACCTGAATGCCGAACAGGTCCAAATCTTAGCAGACCGCAAATACGGCATTGGATGCGATCAAGTCATTTTGGTTGAACCCCCTTTTTCACCCGAAAATGACTTCTTTTTTCGTATTTATAATCACAATGGCGAAGAATCCGGTATGTGCGGCAATGCTGCCCGTTGTTTTGCGCGATTTGTGGTCGATACAGGCCTCACCGATAAAACGAAATTGCAAATCGAAACACTCCATCGCGTGATCACCACCGAACTGCTGCAAGAAGATGATGTCTTGGTGGATATGGGCGCGCCCGAATTTGTGCCCAGTCGTATCCCTTTTGAATCTCCCTATCAAGCCAACGTTTACCGGCTAGAGATGGACGGGGTCGACTATATGATTTCGGCCCTTTCGATGGGCAACCCTCATGCTGTCATCGTTGTGGACAATGTGGATACGGCAGATGTCGAAGGGATCGGATCGAACATGACCCATCACCCGCGTTTCCCTGAACAAGCCAATGTTAACTTCATGCAAGTCCTAAATGAACACGAAATCAAACTGCGTGTTTTTGAACGTGGCGTAGGCGAAACCTTAGCCTGCGGATCCGGTGCGTGCGCTGCGGTCGTCGCAGGTAAAATGCGCAATCTCTTAAAGGGGGAGGTCACCGTGCACTTACCGGGTGGCACCTTAATGATCCATTATGATCAAGATACGGGATCTGTGTTAATGCAAGGAGAAGCCATTGCCGTCTTCAGTGGAAGGTTCCGCGCCTTGTGATTTCAATGCCGCGGTAGATGCCTTTTTATACGCGTTGCAATACGAGCGACGTTTAAGCACGCATACCCTTTCGAATTACGCCCGTGACTTGAAAGGTTTTGCGGCTTTTTTACGAGACACCAGGACCCTACCTGAAATTGCCGTAAACGATGTGCGTTCCTTTGTTGCCAAACGCCACCACGAAGGCTTAAAACCGAAATCCATCACACGCAGCTTATCTGCCCTACGCAGTTTTTTTCATTTTTGCGAACAACGCGCTTGGATCACTCTCAACCCTGCCGCTGTGGTCCGCAACCCTAAATTACCTAAAAAACTCCCCAAGACCATCGATGCCGATTCTGTCCAAGCCTTGCTACAAGTACCCGTCTCAAAAGAAATTTTGATACGTGATAAAGCCATATTAGAAGCCTTTTACTCGAGCGGCATGCGGCTCAGCGAGCTGGTTGGGCTAAACCTTCTTGACCTGGACTTGGCCAGCGGAGAAGCCCGCGTAATAGGGAAAGGGGACAAAGCACGCGTGGTTTTATTGGGGCAATATGCTGTTCAGGCGCTGAAAGCCTGGTTAAACGTTCGTAAAATATGGGAAAAAGAAAACCACACCGCGTTATTTATCTCAGAATCAGGGAAGCGCTTGTCAGCCCGCGCCATCCAAAAGCGCTTACAAAAGTGGGCTGCCACACAGCACACCACATTACATCCCCATCAGTTACGGCATTCTTTTGCAAGCCATCTGTTAGAATCCAGCGCTGATTTACGTGCCGTGCAGGCACTACTAGGCCACGCTGATATCGCCACCACCCAGATTTATACTCAATTGGATTTTCAACACCTGATGAAAGTCTATGATGCCTGCCACCCGAGGGCCAAAAAGGACAAAAGCTAGCCCCCCTAGGGCGTGTCCTCATTACGCTATATCGAGATGTAACGCATTGCATTTTCGAGAATCGCAGCAGAGCATACATGCAGTATGTGGGCAGCGAATCGCAGAAAATCAAGGCGTTACGGCCGAGATAGTAGTCATAAGGACATGCCCTGGGCAAAAATGCCGAAAAAACCGCAGTGTACACGCCAGTACATGAGGGTTTTTGAGGCATTTTTAACGCAGTTAAGTGGCAAAATGACACTTTAAGAACGAACCTATCAAAAGGGTATAGATCCTCGCTTCTACTTTCTGTTACTATGGCCACCCTTTTAGGGTACCTGGGATCTTTATCCAAAATTTGCATTTTGGTGGGTTCCGTACTAAACCGTATATTTCGTTGACGAGGATATTTGTCTCATGCCAGCTGTTCGCGCTAAACCTGATGAACCATTTGATGCTACCGCTCGCCGTTTCCGCCGTGCTGTTGAAAAGGCCAATGTGTTAGCTGAACTTCGCCGTCGTGCTCATTATTTAAAGCCTTCTAAGCGTCGCCAACAACAAGAAAACGCCGCTCGTAAGCGTTTGGCGAAGCGCTTGGCTCGTGAACAGCAATCAATGGGCCGCGATCGTCACCACTAAATACTAGGTGCAGTGCTCCATGCCGAATTTAAAAGAACGTCTGCAAGAAGATGTTAAGAATGCCATGCGCGCGGCAGATAAGCCGCGCCTCGGTACCTTACGTCTGCTCCAAGCCGCTATCAAACAAGTTGAAATTGACAGTCGAGAGGCTGAATCTCGTACTGAGCTGGATGACGCCGCTGTCCTCCAAGTCATCAACAAAATGCTAAAACAACGTAAAGACTCTATTTCGCAATTCCAAAGCGCAGGCCGTACGGATTTGGTCGAAAAAGAAGAATATGAAGTCACAGTGCTGATGGAATACTTGCCTGCTCAATTAACCGAAGCAGAAGTCACCGCCCTCATCAAATCAGCGATGGCTGAAACCGGGGCTTGCTCCATGAAAGACATGGGCAAAGTGATGGCATTGGTTAAACCCCAAGCTGAAGGCAAGGCAGACATCGCCGCTGTCAGTGGCCTAATTAAGAAATTATTGGAATAAGTGGAAAGCAAGCGTTCACGCAATGGTGTCAACTTAAGCCCGGATCTCCCGTAGGATGGGTAAGCACGTACTCGTGCGTAACCCATCATCATAACAGCATGGGTTACACGAAGACGCTAACCCATCCTACAAAACATCCTTAAGTTGACGCCATTTGGTGCACAGCTACAACGAAAAAGTTGCTGGCTTCCCCCCACTTGTTAGAGGGCAAACCGCAATGGCCACCATTCCAGATTGGTTTGTTGAAGAGCTTTTAGCTCGTACCGATATTGTCGAACTCATTGGCCATCGCGTCACCTTAAAGCGCGCTGGCACCAACTATTCCGCCTGCTGCCCTTTCCATAACGAAAAAACGCCTTCTTTTGTGGTGTTTGCGCGTAATCAAAATTATCACTGCTTTGGCTGCGGCGCACATGGCGATGCCATTACCTTTGTGCGTAATACCGATAACCTGGGCTATATCGAAGCATTAGAATACTTAGCCGGCCAAGCTGGCTTACCCATGCCGCAACAATCTGAATCCGAACGACACCACATCAGCGTGAAAGACGGCCTGATAAAAGCCATGCAAGCAGCCAATCAGTTTTATCAAAAAACATGGAAAAACCGTGAATTTGCAGCTATCGCCTCTGATTATCTTAAAAAACGTGGGTTGCAAGGGCAAACGGCCAAGCACTACCAAATGGGGTTGGCCCCGGTAGAAAGAGACAGCTTGTATCAAGCCTTACGGACAGACTTTTCTTTGGATGTCCTGTTGAATGCAGGCCTGGTGGTGAAAGAAGAATCTGGTTCAATCAAAGATCGCTTTCGGGCGCGTGTGTTGTTCCCCATCCGTGACAAACGTGGCCACGTTTTAGGGTTTGGTGGCCGCACGCTTAAAAAAGAAGGCCAACCCAAATATTTGAACTCCCCCGAGACACCGCTCTTTCATAAGGGGCATGAACTCTATGGCCTTTACGAGGCCATGCTGCAACCCATCCCGACATCAGGCTTTATCATCGTTGAAGGGTATATGGATGTGGTGATGTTGTGCCAACACGGTATTGGCAACGCGGTCGCAAGCTTAGGGACAGCCTGCACACGCGAACAAATTCGTAAATTATTTAAACTGACGCCTCATATTACCTTTTGTTTTGATGGTGATAAGGCAGGGAAAAAAGCAGCCGAGCGGGCATTATCCAACGTGTTACCGGAACTAGAAGATGGCTTTTCCATCCATTTCTTGTTGTTACCGGAAGAGCACGATCCTGATTCATATGTACGAGAACATGGCAAAGAAGCATTTTTAGAAAAACTGGCACTGGCCACGCCCCTGAGTGATTTTTTGTTTGGTTTGGCGGCACGCGATCTCACCTTGCAGGCGCCTGATGACAAAGTCATCTTTATCCAAAATGCCCAAAAGCTTATCGAACTCATAAAACCAGGCCTGTTCCAATCCTTGTTGTTACAGGAATTGGCCAAGCGTGCCGAGGTGGCCAACCACCTCATTAAACCAAACCAGACAAGTGAAGCCCCTGCCCATCCTGCAAGGTTGCCATCGCGGCAAAAACAAAACGAACCCGCTTCGTTATCCTTGGTGGATCGGGTTGTGATGATGGTGTTAAAGGATATTAGTCTGGCAAAACGGCTTCCAGACGGCTTACTTGGTTATTTTCAACCTTATGAGGATTTTATCAAAAGCCTGAAACAAAGCACTGAAACAGAAGACTCGCTGAGCTTGATTCATGCTTGGGCCAACCCTAAAGAACAAGCATTGCTGTTATCTTTACATCGGCGCCCCATCACCGTTGATAACGCGGGAATGCGCTTAGAATTTGATGATGCCGTGCGACGGTTTGAGCAAATGCAGCAAAAAGGGTACACAGAAGCCCTCTTAAAAAAAGCATCAGTCAATTTGCTAAGTGAAGCAGAAAAGCAGGCCTTATCGCAATTGTTACGGCAAAAGCGCGTGAATGATGAGTGATCCCGGCATATATCAGCAAGCTACGCTAGGGCTGCTGACAATTCGCTATATCGAGATGGGACGCCTTTTCGAGAAAACGTAGCGCAGCATACCTAAACGTATGTGAGCAACGTATCGCAGAAAATCGAGGCGTTACATCCGAGATAGTAGAATTGCCAACAGCCCCTAGCTTGCGTGGTATACAATCGGCACCAATACAGGATAAAATAGCCGGCTGTTTTCGGCGCATAGATTTGGTGTCCTACTTGACCATAGAAGAGCGTGTATGAGCAAACGTATTGATTCAGAACAACGTGAACCAGAAGCCAAAGAAGGCGATTACAAAGAAGGCTCTTTACAGGGGCTGATTGTACGCGGTCGCGATCAAGGTTATATCACTTATGCTGAAATAGTAGACAGTTTAGCTGCCGATATCCCACCTGAAGAACTAGAAGATCAAATTGCGTCGATCACCTCGGTGATGAACGACATGGGCATCATGGTGTATGACACGGCCCCCGATCCTGAAACCTTATTATTGAACGAAAATTCTGCTGATGAAGAAGCAGCAGAAGAAGCCGCCGCTGCATTGGCATCTGGCGACAGCGAATTTGGTCGTACCACCGATCCCGTGCGTATGTATATGCGTGAAATGGGAACGGTTGAACTGTTAACACGTCAAGGCGAAATCAGTATTGCCAAACGCATTGAAGACGGCGTGTTACAAGTGATGACCAGCATGGCCGTCTATCCCGGCGTCGTGGATGTTTTGTTACAAGAGTACGAACTGATTGCAACGGAACAACAACGCATCGGCGATGTGATCAATGGTTTTATGGATGTGGAAACAGAAGATCCAGCCATTAAGATTAAAGAAGGCGAACTCTCTGATGAAGACGACGAAGAAGCCGCAGAAAGTTTAACGCCGCCTAACCTTGACGAAACTGACGAAGATGCAGACGAAGCAGACACAGGCCCTGATCCCGTATTGGTTGCCGAACGCTTTATGACACTGCAACAAAATTATGCCGACTTTAAAATGTTAGAGACAAAATTCGGTGCCACCCATAAAGACACCTTGGCAATGAAGCAAATTTTGGTGGATGAATTCACGCGCTTCAAACTCGTGCCACGTATATTTGAGAAATTAACCAGCTACGTGCGTGCGGGCTTAGACGCAGTGCGCCGTGAAGAACGTTTAATTCTTGATTTATGCGTTGAACGTGCCGACATGACACGCGCCCACTTTATTGCATCCTTTCCTGATCACGAAACCGATCTCAAGTGGATGGAAAAGCAAATCAAGGGTGCAAAGAACGCAGCCAAATTAGAGCGATACAAAGAAGAAGTCATCACATCACAACGCCGATTGCTTGACCTTGAAAAAAAGGTGGGCTTAAGCGTCAATGCCATTAAAGAACTGAATCGCAAAATGTCTATTGGCGAAGCCAAAGCCAGTCGCGCGAAAAAAGAAATGGTTGAAGCCAACTTGCGTTTGGTGATTTCGATTGCGAAAAAGTATACCAACCGTGGCCTACAATTCTTGGATTTAATTCAAGAAGGCAACATTGGTTTAATGAAAGCCGTTGATAAATTTGAATACCGTCGTGGTTATAAATTCTCGACCTATGCCACATGGTGGATTCGCCAAGCCATTACCCGATCCATTGCTGATCAGGCCAGAACGATTCGTATCCCTGTGCATATGATCGAAACAATTAATAAGTTGAATCGTATCTCTCGGCAAATGTTACAAGAAATGGGCCGCGAACCCACACCTGAAGAATTATCAAAACGGATGATGTTGCCAGAAGATAAAATTCGCAAAGTATTAAAGATTGCAAAAGAACCGATTTCAATGGAAACCCCGATTGGTGATGACGAAGATTCGCATTTAGGGGATTTCATCGAAGATGCGGGCGCCATGTCGCCTATCGATTCGGCCACAATTGAAGGTTTAAAAGAAGCGATCCGATCAATTCTTTCGACATTAACCCCGAGAGAAGCTAAAGTGCTGCGCATGCGATTCGGCATCGATATGAATACTGATCACACACTTGAAGAAGTGGGTAAACAGTTCGACGTCACCCGTGAACGTATTCGCCAAATCGAAGCAAAAGCATTACGTAAATTGCGTCACCCAACTCGTGCAGAAGAACTCAAAAGCTTCTTGGGTGAAGAATCAGATAATAATTCATTCTAAAACGTGTCCCCATGACGCTATATCAAGACGGTACGTCCGAGATAGTAGAGTCATGAGGACACATTCCCTGTTAAAGGGCCCATAGCTCAGTTGGTTAGAGCAGGGGACTCATAATCCCTTGGTCCTAGGTTCAAGTCCTAGTGGGCCCACCATATAATTATGTAACCGTACTCAGCGAGTGTAGCCTGCTGGTGTCCCACATGGTTTACCATCTTCGTAGGATGGGTAAGCGTACTCGCGTAACCCATCATCATGATCATGTTGATAAGACTGAGCACATCCTAAGTACAAGATACAGTTTTGATTTTTCAGAATCATGGGTTGGTTCAAGGTGCATACAATTATGTAAATAAACGATGGGTTACGTGAGTACACTTACCCATCCTACAAAAAGCCCAGCCTGCATGAAGTAAAACCTGGCTACGATCGCTGATATGAAAAAAAGAAATTTTTGAATTTTTGGAGAAATAGTATGAAGCAATCTGTTAATTTTTTAATTTTATTCGTTATGGTGGCCTGTCTTTCAGGTTGTGCAACGGTATTTACGGGTACGACACAATCCATCAATGTTGAAATGCGTGACGAAAAGACACAGGAAAAAATTAAGACGCCCATTCAGTGTGACGTGACCGATACAGAAGGGACAAAATATTTGTTCAAAGCCAATCCTGGAAACATTCTTGTTAGAAAAGGGAACGGTGTGTTGCAGGTTCAATGCAAGCATGCCGGTTATGAGCCTTTTTCAGGGGTCATACATGAGCACTTCAACGCGGTAAGCATTCTTGACATCTTCTTATGGCCCACATTTTTTGTCGATTATGCCACTGGCGCAATGATGAAATATCCGGGCAAGTTTATGGGCGAAATGACGCCTCGGTAATAAGCGCTTAGATGAGCGTTTTTTTAAAATAAACTGCTTGCTTTAGCTTCCCCCTGGCAAAGGGGGCCACCTTAGGCTGGCGCTTTGGCCGGCCTGTATCGAATGGCGTGTATAGGTGGCAGATAAAATAACGTCATTATGATATAAATTTGCACCAAGCATGAAACCAAGGCGTTTGTTATGAGCAGTACCAGCAAAAATAATCTCATAGATTCAACCGCATATGGCGGATTACCAGAAGATCTTCGTTATTCTGAAATGGATCCCCTTATGCAAAATGAACTGCGTAATGGGGTAATGTGGGTAGGCATCGCCATTTTAGGCATCGCCGCATTTTCTATTATTAGTTTTGTAGGTGGCGCACCTTTTGTCCTGACTGTCTTAATAAATGCTTGGTTTGCAGGCAGTGCCATTTATTTGTCTGGCATTGGTTATGGCATTCTTAATGATCTAATTGGTGTAAAAAAGAACTTACCGTATTTCAGTTTAGGCCACCAAGATTGGCAAAAAGCGTTGATCAAATCGAATGATCGTGCTGCCGTAGGCATTGCTTGGGGCATTTTTGCCTCTAAAGGTTTTAGTTTAATTGCGGCTGTTCTTTTTACAATAGCGACGCTGGTTACAGGATTTCTTGGTTTACCTTTTGCTGGTTTTGTTTTACCAGTTCTTGCTGCAGTGCTGCCCATTACTTTGGTCGCTGCCCATCTTTACTCACGTCATAAAGAAAAGCAGCGCGAGCAAGCGGAACAAAAGACCCACTATCTTGCAGCTTATAAAAAACTAATTGATCAAAAGAATCATTTTATGGGTTTGAATGCATACCAAATGGAGCGATTAAAACACTGGCTAAAAGACACAAGCGATATGAATGCTTGGTTAGGCAATAGTGATCGAAATGTATTTGGATTTATTTCCATGCCCTTAGTTGGTGTTGCAGGGCTCGTTGCTATCATTACTCTTTCCGCTGTCAGCTCTTTCTTACCCGCTATTCTTTTTGGGGCTGCTTTTTCAGCATTTCCACCCGTTGGTTTAGGGATTTTATTAGCGGTTGGTATTGCGGCCGCTTGTGTTTACTTATATCTCAATCATAAAAAGATTGTGAATAATGGTTACCGGCTCGATGCTCCTAATGAACCCGCACCCAGCCAAGATGAGCAGGCATCGTCTAATCAAAGACTGGATAGTGCTTTCAGTTCGTCTCCTGTTCTCCCATCTGGGGGTCCAGGCGTTCAAAGTCAACAGATTACAGGCTTATCTTCTAATGTTGAAAGTGGGCCGCCGCACCCTCCAATCAAATCACGAACGTCATGTAGATCTCAATAAGAGATCGTCACGGGGTGGTGATGATTGGACTATGGCTTGTGTGGATGTTGGGTTTCAATGACTCAATCTACCGTGCTAAACACATCCTGAGTACATGATCGCTTTTGATTTTTCAGATCATGGATAGGTTCAAGGCATAATTGAAATTAGACACTAGAGTACACGCGCATTACGCTAACTCGAACCGTAACACATTGCATTTTCGAGAGTCTCGGCATACCAGGTTGAATTGAGCCACCGAAACTCAGCCGCACATTTTTTCATCGATATGCAAATATGAGATCTACTCTAATGGTTGGGCTATGTGGCTTGTGTAGATGTTAGGTTGCGAAGAGTCAATCCAATCTACAGCGCTTACTTTATGGTTTTTTTATTGATCGAACGCCACAGTAATATTTAAAAAATATCGTGTATGGCGGTGCTCGCCAGTACGCGTGAGTGCCTTTTTTTCCACCAAATCATGTAAATCTCGTGTGGCTGTCGCCCGTGAAGCACCCGTGATGCCAATATATTTCTCCGCACTCAATCCCCCTTTAAAACCATTCAAACCTTCACGAAAAACACGTGCGATGGCTTTTTCTTGTCTAGCATTTAACTGCCCTTTTATCCTGTCGTAAAACTTGGCTTTTTCAACGAGAAAATTAAGCATTCTTTGCGTGTAATTTTGTGCATCCAAAACGGTATTGCAAAAATAAATTAAATACTGGGTGATTTCATTGGAACGATTGCTTTGCTCCAATATGGCGTAATAATTTTTTTTCTGCTGCAGAATTGCATGCGAAAGTGAAATCAAAGTCGGCGTGCCTTGGCTTTGAGCCAGTGCTTTTTCGGCAATGGCGCGCGCTATGCGACCATTTCCGTCTTCAAAAGGATGGATGCTAACAAAATATAAATGTGCCATGGCAGCACGCGTTAATGTTGGTAAAGGCGATTTTCCATCAGGGGCTGTGTCGTTAAACCAGGTAATAAATTGCGCCATTTCACTTGGCACCGTATGGGAAGGCGGCGCCTCAAAATGAACCTTAGGATTATCAATGCGGCCTGAAATAACCTGCATAGGCTCTTCATGGGTTCTGTAACGCCCCATGTCGTTTAGGTCATAGCGCCCATTCATGAGCATTTTATGCCAATGAAATAAGATTTCATGGCTTAATGGTTTGGCAAAATGTTGATATAGATCAACCATCATGCCTGCAATACCCTGTTCCGCAGGTGGAATTTTACGATTATCGACACTGAGCCCAAATTGCCGTCTGATGGATGATTGAATACTGTCTCTATTTAAGTATTCACCCTCAATTTCAGAGGTTTTAGTGGCTTCATTGGTGATGACATCAACTGTCAAAAGGTTTTTTTCATCATCAGTAATATGTTGAAAAACGCCGAGCAAAAACCCTGAGCAATGTAAAAATTGCGCCTCAACTGCGTCTAATTTCGTCGATTTATAGCGAAAATGAGGCCAGTCTGGCTCTTGCCAATTCCAAGTCATGATGGAGCGTCTCTCTTTTATGAGCGATAGATTGGGTTCCTATAACTCAAATTTTAGTCAATTATGAGCGATAAAGCCATGCTCAATGACTCATTCAAGTTGGCACCTTTGGGTGAATCATCACTTTTGATTCAAATCGCTGATTGGGCTATGTGGCTTTTTTCGGATCACTCGCACAATGCGCGCTTCTGCTTGTCACTAACCCCTGTGGATGTGATTTATTTGGTTTGATATGAACCACCGGATGCGCTTTAACAAAGTGGTGCCCCATACCGCACTGATTAAGATGAGATAAGGGTCCAGTATGGTTTAGTGGTTTTAAATAAACTGGGCACAGGTAGGACGCCAGCATGACCGCCTGCACTTCACGACGATTTTGAATACCCTTACGAACTTCGGCATTGGTTTCTGCATTTGAATGAAATCTCATTTCATCGACGGCATCATGCAGATATTTTTCCTCCCCAGTTTTCACATAATTTTGAATGTGCTGTGAAAAATTTGTCTTGATATATTGACCGGTTTTTTTATCACGACGTTTTGTGACAAGCGACGGCGCATTATAATAGGCATCTTCTATAGCAAGCCTTTCATTCGGTCTAAGATTATTCCAAGAATCATCATAAAATTTGCGAAGCGCTTCCCGGCGCAATTTTATTGAATAATTTAATAAAACCATCACTTCCTCGTGGCTTAAGGCACGTTTTTTATACAAAACATCATCGAATGAAACAGGGTGATTTTTGAACGCATTATTCCACTCATCTTTTGCCGACTTTCTTGACATGTTGAACCCTACTCCAACAGTCATTTTTTCTTTGTGATCATCATAAACTGTATAATCGATTTTTGGTTCAATCTTTCCAGTTTCAGCATTTTTCTTCCATAGCACTTCATTATGCAGTAGCATTTCGCACAATACTTGGTCATATTTTTCTTGGTCTTCTTTTTGATCCAAATTGAGGCAGTGAACCATGTCTCGCGTATTTGTTACCCACTTCAGGTCAGCTGTCATCATTTCACCATGTAACAATTATTCAGATATATTCTAACTTAATTTTTAGGAGCACATGTGTGAAGCTAAGCAGAATATTGATAGCTTTATTGCTAATGGTGTTTATTGGGAATGCAGAGGCATTTAGCGCTTGCACTAAGCCCACGCCATCCGGAGATACCGAAAAAGATGATCATGACGATACAGTTAATGGAAGACCGTGCAAGACAAGATTCTATGATAGCGAACGCGCTCTTTTCTGCAACGCACAAATTCAAGCCTTTTTAACTCAACTGCACACTGCATTAGACACAAACGATAAAAAATCAATGGCCAAGCTCGTTTCATACCCTGCCAGATGGAATCTCACCTCGGATTACTATATTTTTCTCAAAACGCCTGATGAATTCGTTCGCAATTATAAAAAAATTATTCAGCCTGAAATACGAGAAGCCCTTTTACAAGTCACACTTGATCATATTCGACTCTTTCCTATTTCAGGATTGGGCGTTGATCAAGGCAGGTTATGGCTATCAGAGGATAAGGATGGCGTGATAAAAATAAATACCTTCAACCCTCCAGGTCGTCGTTGCATAAAATGATGTTTGCAGTAGCTTTGCGTGGATCACGCCCTGCATTATCCAGCACCGTGCGAGATTTTGTGCACGGGCATCCAAGTAATTTATACCCCTGTCCACGCCTGCCGCACCATTCATAACCGTCTAATCTGAACATAGCAAGTTCAGATTAGACGGTTATGTATAAAGTTAGACACATCGAGTCGACTGTGTAGCACAGTAGGTTGGGCTGAACACAGTGAAACCAGTCCCATTTATTTCGGTTTAAGCTTTGGGGCTGTGTTTGTCAATTTGGCAAAATCCTCACTCAACACCATGTTTAAAACAGCCCTTAAATTCTTTTTGATGATGCTGTTTATTTGGCTAATTTCATTAAGTTGCTCGTCTGGGTAATCAGACCCTAATTCATTGATAACATCAACGGTGACATCCAAAATGATTTCTTCAGGTTTTTTGGAAGCATCGGAAGGGACCGTTAGCAAATAACCATTCGCGTCATATTCTCGATTTTTGGGAGCTTGTAAATAATTTTGTGTAACTGTTTGGCTGCTTCTATAAAGTCTTCTGTACGGAGTGTTTCCCAAAGCCCTTTAAACGCCGGTGCGTCTGAAAATGCGTTTCTGATGAGCGAGGGGGTTAGATCCGGAGAAATATCTGTAACCAAAATCGCAAAATCCACAATCCCCATTTTATAATAGGGCGCACCATCATTTTTTTGAGCTTGAATAGGGCCTACATTTCCGCCATGCTCACCCAAATCACTTAAATTAAATGCCAATCCAACTAGTAACAATTTTGCAAAAGAGATTCTAAATGGATCGCCATCTGATGCGCTTTCCAATTGTTTTATCAATGCTGCTTTATCTTCAAGCGCAGCAAGCATCGTGAAAGATTTCTTTTTAGAATGACCATTCTTTGAATAATGTCTACTGAGATCAGCCGTCATAAACGTGGTGGCGCCTTTTCCTTGTTGATGTAAACGCGATTCTGCCATTTTAATTCCGAGCTGACTTAACACCCTCGCAATATAGTATTCATATATAAAGCGTTCGGTGTATTTCGCAAAAACTCTTTTAGATTTGTCGGGTGCGCTTAAAATAAAACCCGGCTCTTTCCCGCCCTCTTTGGGTCTGGCATACCAACCTGTGTATGTTTGATTCGGAGTAGCAATCAGATTGATAGCATACAATTCTGATAGAGGGGATTTTGTCCAATTAATCCTGTAATCCTCGCTTAAAAGCATATCCCTCAACAGATAGGGCAATACATTTTTCCAGATAGAGTCTTCTATAAAAATATCCTGTATCGTTGATGTGAAATTTAATGATGGGACCCACATTTTCGGGCTAAAAAAATTTGAATTAGCCGAGATGAATTCCCCAATATCCAGCGCATCATAAAGTGTTAACATGCCCTGCAAAGCCCGGGCATCTGTTACCTGTCTTTGGGCCACCAGCATGGCTGTCAACTTTTCCCTTGTATTAGGACGTAGCGGATGCCCCTGCTGACTCATGTATTGACAGAGGGTGTTCACTCTTTCTAGAAAATTCATTTTCAAAATGGTCACATGGCGTTCTGTCCATCTATGGCGATCACGTGCAGCTTTATCCGGTGCAAATTGACTATCTGGAATCGTTTTCATCAACCAAAAAGGGATATATTTTGGGGAAAGCATGTCACCCCACGTTGCAGAGCTGTCAGATTCGCTAGATAATTTCGCTGATAAAGCATCTGGCCTATCTTGAGAAAGCGTTAAAAAAGCGTTGTCTGCCGCTTTGCGCGTTGTTTCGAATTGTTGTTCGATAAACGCTCTCACCTGCTGTATCAACGGGTAGCTTTGAGAAAAAAACGGGGTGTCATGACCAAACATTCTGCGACCACAGGCCTGACTTAACGAGGCATAACCGGCCTCTGTTTCTTCACCGAATTGTGCTTGAAATTCTTTTTTAAAGAAAAGCTCCATCAGTTTCATGATGCTTTGATAAGGGGCTGACTCCCCTGTTTCGATATAACAGCCAATCAGTTTTTGTACCAGAGCAATCTCTTCTGGACTCGGCGCTTGTTTTGGATCTTTTGCGTAGGACGCAAACAAGGCCTGCAGCACGACCTCGTCCGCTGCGTCAAAGATAATGCTTGCGGGAGGATAGGTGATAGGCTCAGGTGAACGCACGAGGCTTTGGTTTAAATAGGTGAATAATTGACGCATAAAGGGGAATAGAACTGGCATAGCGGCACACCTGCACCCACACAACTTAATTAAAGCCTACCGCAAAAACACAGCGGAGAAAAACAAAAACCGTGTAAGCGATTGCATTGACGCCTTGCGACGCTCGCTCAATCACATAAGGTCACAAGATGCCCAAGATTTTCCATATACTAAAACCTAATGGAAAACGACAAACGTTGCTTAATGAGGAAATAATATGCCAGGACAACACAGTAGGTTGGGTTCTGAGGAATCCTCAGAACCTAACCTACAGCACTGCTACTGAGTCGGGCCCTTGTTCCCATTCCTTTGATTTTTTTGCGCATCATCACTTACACTTACCGGCACCACAGCGCTAGCTGCACCTGCTGCGTTGCTAGCGCCACTTCTATAAGCATCCTTGGAGTTGGGGCCAAGCTCAACATTATGATGAATTAATAATAAATCATCCTCGCTCTCTAATTAACATCGAAAAATCGTAACCATTTTCTCCTGCTCTGGATAAGACTCCCGTCACAATATAAGAAAGCAGTTCTGAACTGGCAGATTGGCCAAGAGTGTTTATTCCTCAGTATTTCTTATGCTTTCTTCAAGAAGCATGTTTTTAAAACAATGCCTGTCATCCCATCAACACGGCACTCAATTTCGTCAGGATCATCAGTTAAATGAATTTTTTTGACGAGGGTGCCTCTTTTTAAAACGCTTGATGAGCCTTTTATTTTTAGATCTTTGATGATTGAGACTGAATCACCTTCATTTAAGGTTGTGCCGTTGCTGTCTTTTACTTCCACCGTTTTATACTCCTATATGTTTCTTTACTGGTATCAAATGTTACTGCCACAAGGGCAACGAGAGCGCTGTGTTGTTTTTTATAATTTTAAAATAAATCGGACATGATCGTATTTTGGCTCTACCGTGCCAGGATTATGCTTTTGTTGCGACATTACTTCACTGAATCCAACTGTTGTGAGTGCTGTGGTCACCGCCACGTTACTTCGTCTGGCAGAATAATATGCATGTGTAAAAGATTGGCCAGGTACCTCTGGATCGCGTAAGCGATCAACCAGGCTTTGTAATGCAGCTGTTTCTGCACCACTGTCAGGCGCGATTAACATGGCACACTCAGTCCATTTATCTGTGCGATCAGGTGTCAGTGCATAGTTTGATTTTTCTTCGATTGATAATGTTTGCTTAATTTCTTCAATTTCATTGGTAGAAGGGGCCCCGTTATTGATCCAACCAATCGTTGTTTCGGACGCTTCCTGTTGAGAAACCAAATAGCTGCCGTGACCATAGTACTCATCGCTTACAGTCGACCAGCGTGTTAGAAATGCTGTTTTCACACGATTTATTGCTGCTGCCGTTGTCTCGGTAAGCCAACTTTGAAATGTTTTGCGCGTTTTTTCATCTGCAGGGGCGATTGATCCATCTGCCAATTTTTCTTCCGGTTCAGGGGGTCTGCCACTTGCATACAGTCGTGATAGCACAGGGTGCACACATAACGAGGCAAATGCCTTTTGATCTTCAGGGCTAAGGGGGCGAATAGATCGGATAATAAAAGAGGATTGTGTTGGCAAAGTGAGCATGAGCAAGGGGTGGGGATGATTGGTGTCAGAATAGGTTTCAATCTGAGTTTTCATAGTGGGCTCCTTTGATTTAAGCAGGCTATAAGTTTGCGCGCTCCAAAGATTTAGGTCAATTCAAAACAGAATGAGCGGAAGGCCGGTTGGTAGTGCAAAGATTCGAGATGTGGGCAGGCGTCCAGATGAAGAGGCTTTTTAGTCTAGTCATAACCTATCAAGCGCCTATTTCCAAATACCCTCAAATAGTGGCTTGATGGTTTGCTCGCTTTTCCAAATTTTTAAATCTTCAAAAATTCTATCTTCTGAGTATTGTGTGGGTTTTAGGTTTTTCGATATAAGCGGATCATCTTTTTTGGATTTTGAATAATCTGTTGCCCCAATTAATAACAACTCAGCCCCTGCATAATTCATGAAATCAGGCGGATCGGTTGGTGCAAAACGAAGGTTTCGAAATTTTTCAATCAAGCGTTTAGGAAACTTTGCTGGTGTGCCCCCTTGTGTACCAGCGATATCTTGATTTTTAACGGACAAAACGTAACTGGCTTGCGATAAAATATTTAAAGCCTCTTGAACCACATGCTGTTTTTTAGGAATTTCTAGATCATAAACCAGATAAGTTTGTTTGTTTTTTTTGAGAATACAATAGGTTCCTTCTGCACAGGGTCTGGCAGCTGGTAAAAAACGTTTCCCCTGTGTTTTTGTTTCATAAGCCTCTTCTTTTAAAAAATCAGTCAAGAGGTGACTACTTTGTAACCCAGGTTTCTCAACTGTTAACCAAGCTTTTTCATGCGTACTCACTTTCGGCATTTTCTTTTTACCAATCGTCAGTAGCCGGTATTTGTTTTTTTCATGTGCATGCAAAACCATATAAAAACGGTGCAAGCTTCTAATCGATTTCGGGATAACATCTGGTTCACCTTGAGGCTGCACTTTTGGCCGATAAAAAAAGTAAATATCCCCATGCTCAAGCACCGATACATCAGAATCATGCTTTGGCTTCATCACCTTCCCCTTCAATAAAACCACCCTGTACCATAGGGCGCTATTTACCAGAAAAAGTTCAGGGCGAATTCAAATCTATTGTCTTAACCCATTTATTAATAAATAAATGACTGGGTGCTATAGTTTATCTCGTATTTAAACGGAGAAACCCATGGAACACGCTGTCTTTTTAAAAGCAGCCATAGAAGAAGCCTTAGCAGGCTTGCAAGAAGGTGGGATTCCCATCGGTTCTGTCATTGTGCACAAAGACAAAATCATTGGGCGCGGACACAATCAACGCATTCAAAAAGGCAGCCCGATTTTGCATGGAGAAATGGCCGCATTTGAAAATGCAAAACGGCAATTGGCTTCTGTTTATCAAGAGTGTGTGATCTACACCACCCTGTCGCCTTGCGCTATGTGCAGCGGTGCCATTTTGCTTTATAAAATCCCTCACGTTGTCATCGGTGAAAATCAAACTTTTATAGGTGAAGAAACTTTGCTCACGTCAAAAGGCGTCAAGGTAGAAGTATTGCAAGATGAAACGTGTATCAAAATGATGCAAGCATTTATTGCTGCCAAACCCACATTGTGGAATGAAGATATCGGCGTGATCACAAGCCACCTTCATGGATGATGGACACGCGCGCATGCCGCATTGCCCCCCGTATGATCATGTTTTTGATGTTGACGCTTGCCCAAAAAATAAATAAGATAGCTGACTTTGTATCTGGCCAAATAGATCCCCCTTATGTTTGCACGGGATACTTCCGCTAAAGCTGACTTTAAAACCCGGCTATTACAAATGGTGCATGATCACGAGCCTGGCTGGTTAGCGCAATTAGCAAAGGACGCATCTGCTTTAAACGAGGCCAAGGCCTTCTTAATTAAATTAAAAGTTGAGCTCCAAAGCCCTGAGCCGCTACCACAAGATTTTATGGCAGACATGGAACAACACCTTGGCCCTTGCCTAAAATACCCAGCGCTGTTTTTTTCACCGATTAAGCCTGCATTTGAAGTCCACTGGAAACATGGCACTAAAAATCGATCTGCCCATACACCCAGTGTCGTGCCCAGTGCGACAACGTTTACAAGCCCTGCCGCGCCACCCAAACCCAGGCATGATGTGTACGTATACGCACCCGCATCCAAACTTTGCACATTAGGTGATGACTCTGCCTTTAAACGCCGCGTATTACGCAGTATTAAATCAAGCGAAGGCTTACAAGACAGATTACTGGAGCGCTGCAAAACGGAAGCAGAAAAAAGCGAACTTTTAAGAAAAATAGCAGATATCAAAAAATTTTTAAACAACGAGCATTTGTTACCCCAATTGTTTGTTGAGCTTCATATTCGTGATATGCGTCAAAATTTTTTGGCACAGCACGAGATAGAATTTTTTCACTCCCGCTGCCAAGAGCAAAAACGCCCCACGCTTGATTATCTTGATATTGCAGCTTTGATTCGCTTTCAAAAAAGCTGGCAGCCGGGGGAGCCTGGCTCAACTGAACTATTGAGCTTATTAAAAAAACATCACATCAGCACGGCCTTACCGGATACAAAAAATGCATTACAGCGGATTCTTCAAACATTCTCAAAAAATTATTTGACCCAATATTTCCCAGACACCACTGTTAATGTGGCGGCAGCAACTGGGAACCATTTGGCTTGTGGTTTACATCTATTAAGTGGCACTGATGTAAACAGCAGCGATAATTACGGTAATTCCGTATTGGCCATCGCTGTGGCAAAAAAACATTTTAAATTGGTTGAAATATTGATACTGCTGGGGGCTGATGTAAACCAAAAAAACGAAAGAAGCATCCCACCTCTGCTTCAAACCGTTTATTCAATAGAGCGGTACGATGGCGCTCGTGATGAAGCAAAAAAAGATTTTGCGCATGCTTTTAAATTATTGGCACAATCTAATTTAGATCTTTGTGTTCACATTGATAAACACATGGAGACATATGTCGGCGAAGTAATACCTGGTTGTTTTCCATTGCAAATATTTGGCGAAAGATACGGTAAAAAGGCAATAAAACTACTTCTTGATCATGGCGCCGATTTACTGCAACGCGATCGTTTTGGGGAACCGGCTGTCACAAGCATGTCAGCCCCAGACGTAGTCGCTTACCTTCATAAAAAAATCCACGCTTTATTTTTAACATTATTCAATTTAAAAAAAATGATGTTGGTGTATCAGCTACGTGAAAAAAAAGAATGGCCGTCAGCATTTTTCACGCACTTTAGTCCAACTCAACTGATAGCGTTACTGAATCAATTAAAACACCCGCATCAAGAAAAAACTAAAACGTTACCTGCACCTTGTGATTATTACGGTCTACTTTTACAAGCAGCCGCTTCTCGATTGGGTGAAGTTTTGAAAAAAGACAGCTTACTTGCGATGATAAAAGCCCAAGACTTGGCTGCAGTGGGGTTATTCTCTCTGGTGACAGATGAAAACGCCCCCAATCAAGCTGAACAAATTGAGAAGGCACTAGAAAAGGCCGCTTCAGAGGAGCAATACAAATACGTTACTGATTTATTGACTCAGGCTTACCCCAATATTGCCTTAAAATTAAAACATACTGGGCTGCGTAAAGCCTTATCCAGACCCAATGCTTTTTCACGCCTTGAGGCATTTTCGCAAGAAGACTTGGCATCTTTTGTTAAAAATGCCTTAACACTCTCTGAATTAACCGAACCACAAAAACACATCATCCAGCACTATCAAACTAAGTTGGCATTTTATGAGCATTGTCCACTGATTGTGACGCCAGAACCCGTTAATACAGCTGAGATCCCAACTGAAGTGCCGATGGAAATAGATGAAGCAAAAGAAGATGGGATGGATGATGACACCATTTTGGTGCTACCAGAGCAAACGCTCACTGTTTTTCAAACGCTCTTTAACGCCAATAACGACAGACGTAGCCCGAGCCCAGAATTTCTTGATGAGGCAATGGCAGCTTCAACCAGCGCGCTCCCCTCAAACATTGAGGCCTATCAAAAAATTGAACGTTTATCTGCTGCTATTCAAGAGGCAGCAGCCAAAACATTGCAATCTTATTTTCAAAATCCTGCTTTGACTAAAACCAAAGTAAAAAACACCGTTTGTGCGCTACGCTATTTTAACCCAAGCTATTTTTCAGATATTTTTAATGACCAACGCATTATTTTACCCAATGGTGAAACATGGCAATATGATGCATCCGCAGTGAAAACACTTAGCGCATTCACAGACAGCATTATCACGCGATTAAAAGAAACGGGGCTGGTTTCAGATGAAAACTTGCCCTTATTACATTATGCACTGCGCGAGCTTGCCGACTTAATTGAGCCCTTTCTGCTGTTTTATGCCAACCAATTTAATGGCTTCGCCAATCTACCCCAATTTCTGGAGTGGGAAATCAGCAGCACTGAAGCAGAGCCTAAATCATCATTTTTCAGCGAACTGTCTGCCTATATGACTTATACAGAAATATTGGCCAATGACGGCACCATCACTGCAGAATCGGAAGAAGCACAAGCAATTCGACAGGCTATCACAGAAGAGCAGAATAAAAATAAGGGCGTCTTTAACGCGGATCGCTCATTTATAGAAGAGATGATCAAATCTTATTCAACGAAACGCTTTCAGGGTCGCGACGACTATGAAGCCTTTTGTTCAAGCATTTTGGCAAAGATTGAAAGTAAAGTGCATGCAGAATTTGCACACCAAACAGGCCTAATTTTCGATACAGCTAAACCCATGTTATTTAGCAGCACATCTCCTATCCAGCCAAGCGTGCCCCTCAACAATCTCGAAAACCTCGCCTCCAGCCCTTCTGACTTTAGCGATAGTGACACTGAGCTGCCTCCGTCAAGGCGCATGAGTGTCGGTTGAGCTTGAGATGTTTCTGTAAGTTGCCTCCTGACGCTGCGCTACCCTCACTTGTGATCATGCTGTACTGATTGCTTCCGCGCTGAAAGGCGAAGCGACTTTTTACCAGATTGCTTTTTTTTCGCAGAAAGTCTTCTTTCAACTGACGCTTTTGTGGGTTTGGTTTTTTTTCGTTTTTTAAGGGGTGTGGCCACTCGCGCAACGATCTCTATTAACCTCTCTATGGCATCTTGTTTATTACGTTCTTGTGAACGAAACCGGCTTGCTTTAATGATCCAATCCCCGTCTGCACTTATTTTTTTGCCCAATAGTGTGATAAGCCGATGACGCACCGCTTCTGGTAAGGAGGGGGATGCCAAAACATTGAACCGAAGCTGTACCGCGGTGGCAAGCTTATTGACGTTTTGGCCACCTGGCCCGGGTGCAGTCATAAAAGTGAACGTAAACTCACTTTCATCGATGCTGACATGTGGGGCAATTAACAACATTGTTTATTCATCCTTAAAAGGGGCCGTTGAGATTGCGCTATATGGAGATGAAACGATTTGATTTTCGAGAAACGTAGCGCAGCATACATAAACGTATGTGAGCAACATATCCCAGAAAATCGAGGCGTTTCATCCGAGATAGTAGAAATGTCAACCGCCCCTAGGGGCGATTGACCTTTCGCTATATCGAGATGAAACGACTTGATTTTCGAGAAACGTAGCGCAGCATACATAAACGTATGTGAGCAACGTATCGCAGAAAATCGAGGCGTTTCAGCCGAGATAGTAGAAATGTCAACCGCCCCTAGCTTGAACTATGCTTATTGGATTAAGGCAAGGAGGCCTGGATATGAATAAAGTTTTGCTTACTACGCTCGCTATTTTTACAATCATCAATACGACACCCCTTGCGGCTAAAACCTTCGCTGCGCAGAATACTTCAAGGCAGGTTAAAACAGGCCAGCCCACGACGAGTGTGGGGCAAAGTTTTAAACATAAACAAGCCAAATCACACCATAAAAAATCAAAGGCCCTGAACAAAAGAACGGCACCCAACACTGCCACTGCCGCCAACCCTACCTCTGCTGCATCTTTTGCTACTTCTGAATCTATTCCTGCTTGGGCAGGCTGGTATGTCGGTTTAAATGCGGGTTATGCCTTCAACAGTTCAAAAGATACCATCACCCCATCTGGCTGTTACCTAGATGGCTCTTGTGGCAGCGGCAACCCTGCAGACAATCCACTCCTCACCACGCTTATTTCTCTGAATGCCTCTCATTCTTTAGAAGGCGTGCAACTGGGTTATAACTGGCAAGGAAATACCTGGGTTTTAGGGATCGAAGCTGATTATGATTACTATGGTTTAAAAGATCCCGCTGCAGGAACCAATATTTTGCAAACGCCGTATACCGGCACACTGAGCTATCAAGTTCAGCACCGGGTGGAATGGCTCAGCACACTGCGCGCACGTGCAGGTGTCTTTGCAAGACCGTGTACCCTAATTTACGTTACCTATGGATTGGCCCTTGCCAACATTGAATCATCATCAAACGTGATTCTTTCTTCAAGCGGCGCCACCTTTTCAGGTGTGGCCAACACAAAAGCACATTGGGGCTGGTCAGGCGGCATTGGCGCGGAACAGGCTTGGAGTGAGCACTGGTTAACCAAATTAGAATATGTTTATGATCACTTTTCTGGGTTAGGTTACAATGATCCCAACATTGATGGGATTGCCCCCAACGCCAGTTTCCAAAACTCTATGAAACAAGCTGAAAAAACCTTACGCATGGGGATCAGTTACCATTTCTAAGCCCTTAGAGCGAACGCGCACATCCAAGGCAAAGCCACTATACTTGCTTGTTTCGCGCCACTAAATTTGTTTGTTTTTGCAAGGAGATCTGATTATGAAAACTTCATCCGTTCTGGGACTGGCTGTCGCCATCGTGGTGATCGCCGCTGGCGCCTATTCCGTTTTACACCCACAATCCCCCATCACTCTCAAACCAGAGATGATGTTAGGGAAGCAACCTAAACCTATCACGGAAGAATCGGCGATGGGTCAAACTGGCGCCATTCCTAAAGCAACAGAACAAGGGGCTCCCAGTACACCCGTGCCCACAGCTGAAATGAATGCCGCACAGCCTGCTGCAACCCCAACGCCTGAAGTGAATGCACCACAGCCTGCTGCAACCCCAACGCCTACAGCAAATGCACCACAGCCTGCTGCTGGTAACCCAACACCGACGGCAAATGCACCACAACCCGCTGCTGGCAACAACCCAACACCGGCGGCAAATGCACCGCAGCCCGCTGCTGGCAATGCCACACCTGACGTGAACGCCCCTGCTGTCAGCAATCCTGCGCCTGTTGCACCGGCTCAAGACTCACAAAACAACCAGCCTGCCCATCAATAAAGGCTGCGCCATCATGTAACCCATCATCACGATGGGTTACATGCACGCCACGTTGCCCTAGCCTTCCGCAACACACCACGCATTGCTCGCTTACTTAAGAAAATTCCTAAAAAGCCGACCTGCCATTTAGCGCGATCGATTTTTCTGCATGTGTATATCAGCAGCTTGGTTCATTTAGGAAGGCAATGCATACACCTCTACTACAACAAAGCGAAGCAGAAATGCCCACCCAAAATAAGGTGGAAACGGCATTGGTTGCTTACGCCTATGATCAAACTTATCTCGGCATTATGACTTCGTTATTTTGTGCCACCCTTGTTTTTTTGGGAGCCTTTGCTTCAACACCGCATCTTATTTTATTTTCTTGGTATGCTTTTTTCTTGAGTATGATCCTTGTCCTCACCCTACTGAAAACAGCCTACCGCCGTGACCCTAAGCGCGATGCGCGATTTAAAATCTGGCAATATTGCTTTATTTTAAGTGGCTTTTTAAGTGGCCTTTCTTGGGGGATTGCAACCCTATTTTTATTCAGCCCCACTACCAATATTGCGCAAACACTCAGCCTCATGGTGGTGGGGGGCGTCACCTCGAGTAGCGTGGCCATTTTTTCTGCCATAGTATGGGCAGCCATTCTTTTTCTGCTTTCATCCATTCTGCCACTTCTGTGTAAAGTGATTTTTTTGGATGGGCTCATTTTTTCTTGGCTCGATATCGGATTAGCCACTTACCTGCTCTACCTTCTTTTACTCTGCATCAAAATGAACAAAATGATGAAAAACAGCGTGTTATTAAGGCACGAAAATGATCAATTGGTTAAAAACCTTTCGTCTGCCAATAAACAATTAGCGCATATCGCAACCCATGATCCCCTAACACAGCTTGATAATCGCCGTTTGTTTTATCTCAATGTCGCGAATGCCATTAAAAGAGCCAAACGCAATCAAGAACTACTGGCCATTTTATATATCGATCTTGATGGCTTTAAAGAAGTGAATGACGCATATGGCCATCATATAGGGGATGAATTACTTATACTGATTGCCGATAAAATGAAACAAATTCTTCGTGAAACTGATCTCATTTCACGCCTGGGTGGGGATGAATTCACCGTGATATTAGAGCGCATTCACTCGCGTGAAGATGTGGCCAAAATTGCCAAAAAATTATGTGATCTCCTGACGTTTCCCTCAAAAATCAGTGAATATGAAATTCAGATCAGTGCCAGTATCGGCATCAGTTTATACCCGATGGATGGACTCGATACCGAAACATTGGTCAAAGCCGCTGATGAGGCCATGTATGCCGCCAAATCAGGGGGCCGAGACACATTTCAATTCTTTGCTCACACACGATCGTAAGCGTTCACGCCGGTGTAAAAGTAAACAAGAACGTTCATTTTTAACGCAAGATTGGCCCAAAAGGGACGTGCTCAACTACTAAGTGAGCCGTGACACATGATTTTGATCGGCTTTATGATAGGATCCGGCTCATTTTTAAAGCCTGCTTTTTGGAATACGCCGTGTATATATTGGGTATTGAAACATCCTGTGATGAAACCGGTCTGGCCATTTTCGATTCAGAAAAAGGCTTATTGGCACATCATGTGTTTAGCCAAACAGATCTGCACGCCCCTTATGGCGGCGTGATACCTGAACTCGCATCACGCGATCATGTTCAAAAATTATTGCCTCTTTTAGATCAAACCTTAAAAACAGCACAACTCTCTATACAAGATCTGGATGCTATCGCCTACACAGCTGGCCCTGGTTTAATCGGCGCATTATGGGTGGGGGCTGCCATGGCACATGGTTTGGGCCTGGCGTTGCATAAACCGATTGTGCCTGTCCATCATCTTGAAGGGCATTTACTCGCGCCTTTGTTTGAAACCCCTACACCTACCCCTCCATTTTTAGCGTTATTGGTTTCAGGTGGACACACACAGCTGATGGCGGTTGAGGCCATTGGCCAGTATGAATTATTAGGCGAATCCATTGATGATGCCGCAGGTGAAGCGTTTGATAAAACAGCAAAACTATTGGGGCTGCCCTATCCAGGTGGGGCCGCCCTTGCCAAACTCGCGCTACAAGGTAAACCCAGCGAATATCAATTTACTTTACCCATGGTGAAACAAGGTGGTTTAGATTTCAGCTTTAGCGGCCTTAAAACCCAAGTGAAAAACGCCTGGCAAAATTCTGCCAAAACTGACACAGATAAAGCCAATATTGCTTATGCTTTTCAAGAATGCATTGTAAAAACGTTGGTTCTGAAATGTAAACGTGCCCTGGCACAAACGGGTTTGACCGAACTGGTTGTTGCAGGGGGCGTCAGCGCCAATGTTCGCTTAAGAGAAGCCTTATTCGAAATGGCGCAAAAAAATAAAGTTCGCGTGTTTTTCCCAAAATTAGAATTCTGCACAGATAATGGCGCGATGATCGCATTAGCGGGTTACTATCGTTATCAAGCAGGTGTTCGTGCAACCGAAATGATTGTAAAGCCCAGATGGCCATTAACCGAATTAAATACCCTCTAGGATTTCGAAATCCAAACCGTGCCTAAGTGTGCACTTTTTTGCCTATCTTACTTTCGGTACCATTTACCAATTTCGAAATATTTTCTTGATGTTTCAAAATTAACAATAGACTCATACTCCCCACGATCACCGCGGCCTGTACGTTCAAAAAATAAGCGCAGAAAAAAGGGGCCAGTATCGCACTTGTTAAAGCTGCCAAAGATGAATAGCGAAATACAATCGCCATAAACAGCCACGTCGACATGGCGGCTATCCCGAGTGGGAGTGAAAGCCCTAACCAGGCCCCTAGTCCCGTTGCCACACCTTTGCCACCTTTAAATTTTAGAAAAAGCGAATAGATATGCCCCAAAAAAGCGCCCAACATCACACTTAACACCACGGCTTCTGGATAATATTGTTTTGCTACTAAAACAGGTACAAAGGCTTTAAGCGCATCAAATAAAAAAGTCATCGCGCCTACTTTTTTTCCACCCAATCGCATCATGTTGGTGGCGCCAGGATTTTTAGAACCCAAAGTACGCGGATCAGGTAAGTGCATTATCTTGGCAATGATCACGGCAGAGGGAATGGATCCGCATAAGTAACCTGTCACCAGTGCAAACAGTACAGGGGAAAAGGTGGGCATACTCGAAAGCTCCTACTGACACCTATAATTTAACACATCGCCATAGGCTGGCATCGTTTAAACTTGAACCATAAATGATCTCAAAAATTCAGGAGAAATACCATGAAACTTTACTTTTCGCCAGGCGCTTGCTCACTGTCATGCCGAATCAGTATTCATGAAATGGGTTTGAATTGTGCATTCGAACAGGTTGATTTAAAAACGAAACAAACAAAGTCAGGTCAGGATTATTTAAAAATTGCACCCAAAGGCGCAGTGCCCGCCTTAGGCTTAGAGGGGTTCACACTGACCGAAGGGCCTGCTATTTTGCAATACCTGGCTGATACCCACAAAAAAACAAACGTGCTGCCCGCTTTGGGTGATGTCAAACGTTATCAGGTGATTGAGTGGTTAAATTTTATCACCTCAGAATTGCATAAAGGCGCCTCACCTCTTTTTAATGGCAATATTCCACAAGCCATCAAAGACGAAGTGATGATCCCCAATCTCAAAAAGAAATTGGATTATTTGGATTTGCAATTCGCAAAAACAAAATTACTGATGGGCGATCAGTATACTGTTGCAGATGGCTACTTATTCACTGTATTACGTTGGTTACCGCATTTTAAAATTGATTTATCCTCCTGGAAAAATGTGTCGCGTTTTTACAATGAAATGAAACAACGGCCTGCTGTGACACAATCCCTGAAAGAAGAGGGAATCGAAGCGTAATCAGAACAGTGAAATGGTTCCCCCTGTGCCCATTTCACGTTATACCCTTCGTGCTTCAAGACACGAAGGGTATAGCACCCAGGTTGCAGCGCAAGATGAGGCGTTAGGCTTTGTATCTTGAATGAAATATGATGGGTATAATCTAGTGCAATAAAAATATTCGTAGTAAGCGTTCAACCCTATGTTGAGGCAAGCAAGAATGTTCATTTTTGAGACAAGGTTGCGTTAAAAATCGAAGAAAAACCGCAGCGTACATCAGTGCGGGAGGATTTTTCTGATGATTTTTAACGCAAGATTGGCCAAAAAGGGACGTTCCTGGCTACAGGGTGAACCGTTACCATTCGTAGGAGCGCCACACTTGGACATACTCGCCATCATCGGACTAAAAGTTGAGACAACCATCGGCTGTTGTGAATGGGAAACCGCCATCACCCAACCGCTTTATATCGATCTCTTTTTAAAATTTGATAATACCCTGCCCAGCGCAAGCGATAGCCTAGAAGATGCGATTGATTACAATACCCTTGCCACGCAACTGCGTATTAAAATGCAACTTGAAAAAAACAAACTCATCGAAACTGTGGCTGAAAAAATGGCCGCCTGGGTGCTAGAAGATAAACGTGTTAAGGAAGTTAAAGTTGTGGTGCACAAACGCCATGCCGTAAATGCAACAGAAGATACTTACGTCAGTATCACGCGATCGCACGTGCACCATCAACCCGCAATGTTTGACCTGTAATATAGTGCGGACCGGTGGCTAAAAAATAAACCGCTTGCGCCACCTCTTCAGGTGTACCGATACGGCCCATTGGTATGCTGTTTACCCGCGCTTCTTTTTCAGCTTCACTCAGCGACACTTCTTCTGGCCACAAAATATAACCGGGTGCCACGGCATTGACACGGACACTGGGCGCTAACTCCACAGCCAAAGTACGGGTCAATGCTTCTGCTGCCGCTTTACCGATAAAATAAGCCGAAAAATTAGGCAACGATAAAGAAACCTGGGTATCCAATAAGTTCACGACGGCGCCTTGGGCAGCTTTTAGCAACGGCAACGCAGCTTGCGTTAAAAAATAGAGGCCCTTTAAATTACTATCCATCAATTCATCAAATTGCGCTTCTGTGGTTTCAGAGAAGGGGCACGCGTAAAATCGCGAAGCATTATTGATCAAGACATCCAATCGACCGCAGCGCTCAGCAAGGCTTGCCATCATCTGCTGTAAAGCCATCACGTTTGTGATATCAGCTTGTACTAATAAGCTGGCGTGGGGACGCGCGGTTTCGAGCTCTTGCCATAAACGTTCTGCCAATACCCGTGAGGTATGATAGTGCAATACAACAAAAAAACCTTGCGCGTGAAAGTGCCGCGCTATTGCGGCACCGATTCTTTTTGAAGCCCCAGTGATAAGCACCACCGGGGTAGCATGTGTGTTATGCATTTGGTATGGATAAAACTTGTGCAGCAGAGGCAATCACCGCAGCAATACGAACAGAAGACTGCACCGTCTGCTTTAATACGCCTGCCTTTTCTAGCTCATGTGCATGCGCTTCCATACATAAACCACATCCGTTAATCGCAGATATCGCCATGCAATACAATTCAAAATCTATTTTTGGAATACCAGGATTACCAATGATGTTCATTCGTAATCGTGCTGGCATCTTTTTATATTCTTCATCACCCACTAAATGTAAAAAACGATAGTAGACATTATTCATTGCCATAATGCTGGCAGCCGATTTACAGGCAGACACTTCTTCTGCACTTAATAAACCTTCTGCTTCTTTTTCTAACATTTCAAATAACATGGGCTGCTTTGTTGCATAAGCGCTTGCAAGCGCTATCGCATAAATCTGATTTTGTTTAAGATCAGGCGCCCCTTCTGGTGTCAATACCGAAGAAAGATTTAACCGTACATCTTTGGCAAAATCAGGGATCAATTCAGATAGCGTTGCAAGACTCATGTTTTTCACCTTATTAAGCTGTTTACTTCGTAGCCGGGAACGTTCCTTTTTGGCCAACATTGCGTCTAAAATCATCCGAAACAATCTTGTCTCAAAAATGAACGTTCTTGCGTATTCAAATACCAGGCTCTGAATCTTAATTATGCGACTTTGATGGTTTCTTCGCCTTTTGACCAATTACATGGACACAATTCATCCGTTTGTAACGCATCTAAAACACGTAATACTTCTTTCACATTACGGCCCACGCTCAAGTCAGTGACCATGGAAAAGCGAATGATGCCATCTGGATCGACAATGTACGTCGCACGTTGTGATACGCCTTCGTTAGGATCCAAAATGCCTAAAGCTTCAGACAGTTCACGCTTCACGTCAGCCAACATGGGGAAAGGTAAATTTTTAAGATCAGCGTGATGTTGACGCCATGCCAAATGCACGAATTCAGAATCAACGCTGGCCCCTAATACTTGGGCTTCTCTGTCTGCAAAATCACGTGTCATACGACCAAATTCAGCAATTTCAGTCGGGCAAACAAAGGTAAAATCCTTTGGCCAGAAGAAAACCACAAGCCATTTGCCTTTATGGGAAGTGTGATCCAATTCAACGAAAGCATTTTTAATATCGGTAGAAACCGTTGCTTTTAAATGAAAATGGGGGAATTTTTGACCTACGCCTAACATACGCACTCCTATTTGTTTATGAACCGCAGCAAATGTAGCAAGCAATCCTATGGCACACAAATCGATTGTAATGATAAGAAGCATTGATAAAATCTATGGTTACATTCCCGCAGATAAAATGATGAGATCGCGCCCCGCCATGAACCCAATTGATATCACAAAAAAACTCACCTTTTCTGAATTCATGCAGTTTGCGCTTTATGATTCAGAACACGGCTATTATGCCAAGAAAGAAACGGTTCTGGGCGATCGCGGTGATTTTGTCACCGCCCCTTTGATATCCCCTTTATTTTCAAAAACCTTGGCGAGACAAGTCTCGGAAGTGTTACAAGCTTTGCCTCATGCAGATGTATTAGAGTTGGGGCCAGGCACAGGACAAATGGCCGCAGACATTCTGTTGCAGCTTGAATCCTTACATACCCTACCCCAAAATTATTATCTCATTGAAATCAGCCCCACGTTGCGAGCCAAACAACAAGCAACGCTAAAAAAGACATGTCCGCATCTATACGATCTTTGCCAATGGATCCCCACCTTTCCTGACACACCCTTTCGCGGCGTCATACTGGGTAATGAATTTTTAGATGCACTGCCTGTGGAACGCTTTCTATTTAAAAACAATGTGTTTTTGCAAAGCCGCGTCTCGCTGAATCAAAACACGTGGCATGAAACATTCGAGGCCAGCCACGATCCGCAATTTCTCAATGCAATGATTTCGCTTCAAGAAGATCTTGATGCGCCGTTGCCAGCGCCTTACTTATCTGAAGTCTGTCTCATTATGAATGAGATTATTGAAAAGGCATGCCACTCTTTATCTGAAGGCATCCTGCTTTTTATCGATTATGGATTTGGGGCAAAAGAATACTACCACCCAGATCGTCGGGAAGGGACTTTGATGTGTCACCATCAGCACTTAGCGCACAGTGATCCCTTTATTCATGTGGGCCAGCAAGATATTACAGCGCACGTTAATTTTACTGCCGTCACAAAAACAGCGCTTCATCACCACTGTTCACTTGAAGGCTATACCACGCAGGCGGATTTTTTGATGGCGTTGGGAATACTTGATTTGGCTGAAGCAGATACCGTTGAAAAAACCCTGGCGAATGCACAAGTCTTAAAAAAATTATTGATGCCCCATGAAATGGGGGAGCTCATTAAGGTGATGGCCCTTGCCAAAAATTATACCCAACCACTATCTGGTTTTGTGAAAGATGTGAGGCATCGGTTGTAAAAGCATTAATAGAAATGCATTTAAATTCCATAATAGACGCGCCTAAAATTCATTTTGGACGCCACCTTAGAGCCTTACAATGCATGGATAACCCATTGAGTACAATAGAAAATATTCACCAGCCTTCCCGTATTGCAGCCTTTCAACCCACTTCCTCATCGCTGCAGATCAAGATAAGCACGCTGCAATTTTAGCGAGCCAGGCTTTTTCTATCGCTTGCCCCAATTGCACACCACTTAAGCCTTGTTGAATAAACGCTTCTGCTTTGATGGCATTGACCTCATTTTCTAATCGCATGAGTGTCTCTTGCTTCTTTATAACATCAGGTACTGTTCTGTCTTGAATCACAAAGCATGCCTGAATAAAATCCTTAAGAAAGGCAGGTTCAAGAATCTTAGGATGACAGCGCAACAATTTTAAAATGGGTTCAGGTTGCCATTCTGGCTTAATCAGCTCTGGAGAAAATTGATAAAGTTGTTGCAGGCGTTGCACCACTAATTTAGGTGCTTTTAATTTCTCCAATACTTTATGCGCTTTCCCCCCCATGGGTGATAAAAAAGCAGCCATCCGTAATGAACCGTTTTCTGAAAACGTAGCCAAATTTTTTAAACGTGTTATGCCTTTTGCAAAATCAAAATCATTCGGTACAGAAAAGACATCAAAAAACGCACCCGTCTCATATAATGTTTCAAAAAAAGCATGCGGTGATTTTTCAATGAGGCCTTTTTCGCATTCTTGCCAAACGCGCTCTGCAACCAAAGCTTTTGTTTCGCCACGGATCACCATTTCTTTTAATAATTGTTTTGTCTCTGGCGCAATGTGAAATCCTAAATATTCAAACCGCGCTAAAAACCGTGCGATGCGTAAGAGCCGAACCGGATCTTCAATAAAGGCATCTGAAACATGTCGTAAAATCCGATTATTGAGATCGGCCACGCCATGATAGGGATCGATGATTTCGCCTGTCTGTGTTTTTGCAATTGCATTGATGGTGAGATCGCGTCGTGCTAAATCTTGTTCCAAAGTAACAGAAGGATCGGCGACAAACGAAAAGCCATGGTAGCCTGCGCCCACTTTTTTTTCGGTTCGGGCTAAGGCATATTCTTCATGTGTTTGTGGGTGTAAAAAAACAGGAAAGGCTTTGCCCACTTGTTTAAAGCCTTGTTGCAATAAGGCCTCAACTGTACCCCCCACCACAACATAATCTTTTTCGACCACCTCGCGACCCAATAAAGCATCACGAACGGCACCGCCCACTAAGTACACTTTCATGATTCAGCCTGGTACTTCAACAAACCAAAATGCACTTGTCCGGCTTGACTCGCTTTATGCAAAGTAAAACCTGCTGGCCATTCAGGAAAAGCCGGGGCTTCTATATAAATGAAGGTATTTTCTTGCAAACAACGCGATGACTTTAAGCTATTTAATAAGGGCAAAAGTTTATTCTCTTGAAACGGAGGATCGAGAAAAATCACATCAAAACCCATTTGGCTCTGTTGGATATACTGTTCAGCTGTTTGTGTGATAACCGTATATTCTTCCGCCCCAAATTTCTGTGCACTTTCATTTAGCAAATGGGTGGTGGATTTATCTGATTCCACAAAAACTGTTTTTTGGGCACCACGAGACAGCGCCTCAAAACCCAATGCACCCGTCCCCGCAAACAGATCCAAACAGTGCGCGCCCTTAATATCAAACATCAACCAATTAAAAAGCGTGGTTCTGACACGTGATGGGGTGGGGCGCAACATCGCATTATCAGCCACTGTAAGCTTACGACCGCGCCAACGCCCCCCTAGAATACGCACTTCATTTGGAAGTGTTTTTTGTTTTATTTTTGACATCTTGTATTTTTTCTTGTCCCACAATAACCGTTAAAAACCCATGATTAGAAAATTGATTTTGAAAGGCCGAGTGAATGTCCTTGACCGTTGTTGATGATACCGCCTTAAGAAAATCATCGTAATAGCTGATGGGTAAATTGTAAAACGCAATAATAGACACGGAATCTAAAATGCTGCCATTACTTCTAAACGATAGTGGGAAACCGCTGATAATATTTTGTTTTGCGGCAATCACTTCAGCTTCTGTCGGTCCCTGCTGAATAAATTCATTCACTTTGTTTTTCAAGCGAGATAAGGCCTCGCTTTGTTTTTCAGTACGCGTTTGTAAACTGGCCAACCAGGGCCCAGTGCTTTGCATGGGGATAAAATAACTGTTTGCCCCATAGGCCAACCCATGTTTTTCACGAATTTCGACAAACAAACGTGAATCAAAGGTGCCCCCACCTAATACTTCGTTCCCCACAAACAAAGCAGGCCACGTCGCGTCTAAACGAGAAGCCCCTAAGGTGCCGTACATGATTTGGCTTTGCTGAGAGTTCATTGCCTTTTGCATAAAGGTATCTTGCTTATCGGTTGGCGTGGGTAAAGCAGCTGGTTTTACCCCTGAATTTAAGCGCTTGCTTAAAGTCTCGGCAATTTTTTTGGCGGCTTGCGTATCAAGCGCCCCCACCATCACAAGACTGGCATTTTTCGCCACATAAAAGGTATCAAAAAATTGGCGTAAATCTTTTTCTGTGATCGCTTTGACTGTATCCAAGCTGCCGATACTGGGATGACCATAAGGGTGATCGCCATAAAGGGATGCAAAAAATAAATCTTGCGCCACTTTATCTGGATAGTCTTGCTTTAATTCAATGGCCTTAATCTGTTTTACTTTTTCTCTTGCTAGGTCACTGCCTCTAAATGCGGGTGTTAATATTTTTGCCAGCAACGCTAACGCTTTTTCTTGCTCAGTGGCGGCGCTCAAAGTACGTAATTGAATGGCCGCCAGATCTTTGCGTACCTCGAATCCTATTTCCGCACCAATGGCAGAAAATGCTTCAGCAATGCTGTCATTCGTATCGTTGACACCCCCAGCGCTCAATAAGGTATTGGTTAAACTCGCCAAACCATATTGTGATCCCTCTCTGCTACTCCCCGCATCGAATAACAATTCCATATCGAGAATAGGCAAAGTAGGGGCCGCAACAAAATAAACTCGCATGCCGTTTTCTGTTTGCCAATTTTCAATATTTAATAAAGGCTTGGTTTCCCCTGCAAAAACAGAAACACTAAAAAAAACCATGACGAGGCGAATAAAGAAATCAATTCGGATCATTTTATAGGCCTCTCTCATGATTGTACGTTTGTAGAAAAGGGTTGAACAGGTAGGTTGCTTGGTTTTCCTGATCCAGGCTTGGCCAGCATCCAAGCTTTGGTCAAGCGTGATTCAGTGAAATACGCTTTAGCTACCCGTTGTATGTCTTGCGGTGTCACGGCTTGAATATACTTTTGGTAATCATCTACTAAAGACAAGGGATATCCGCTCACGGCCAAGCCACCTAAAAGGCTGGCTTTCTCGTTGACATCATCTTGTGCATACGTGAGCTTGGCAATGATCGCTGTTTTAAAGCGATCCAATTCTGCCGCTGCCACCAGTGTGGTTTTTAATTGTGTCAATTCTGCCAATAAGGCATTTGTAAGGGCATCCAATTTGTCAGTGGGCACCCCACCTAATATAAACAAGGTATCGCCACGGCCTGTACTGTCGTAACTTGAAAAGATGCCGGCCGCCACTTGTTGATCACGCTGTAAACGTTTCGCCAAACGCCCACTGTCATCGAAATCTAAAATGGCGCCGATCAAGTCTAAAACGAAGGCATCTTTGTCTTTATCATTTTGAAAAACAGGCACCAAATACCCCAGCACAACCGTTGGCACTTCCGTCGTGGCATCAAGTTGTAAGGTTTTTTGCCCCAATGGTATTTCATCTTTTATATAAGCGCGAACGGGTAACTCTTTTTTGCTCAATGAACCGAAATTTTGTTCGGCCAATGTCATGACCTCTTTAAAGGACACATCGCCTGACACCACCAACGTTAAATTGTTGGGGACGTACCAGGTGTGATACCAATCACGCAAAGTCTCAATTTTCATATCTTGCAAATCAATGGGCCAACCAATCACCGGCCTACGATAAGGGCTGGCCGTAAACGCCGTTGCCTCAAAACGCTCGTAAAGCAAGCCGCGTGGATTGTCTTCAATTCTCATGCGTCGCTCTTCTTTGATCACCTCAAACTCTTTGGCAAAGTCATCGGCACTCAGGGTCAAAGAGGCAAATCGGTCTGCTTCCAATGCCAAAATGCGAGGCAACGCCGCTTTACCTGCCACCGTGTAGTAAAAGGTAAAATCTGAAGTCGTGACAGCGTTTTGCTCTCCACCCAGTTTGGCGATTTCATCCGCCATACTTTTTCCGGGATGCTGAGGCGTTCCTTTAAACATCATGTGTTCTAAGGCATGAGAAATACCGGTATGGTTGCTTGGCTCATCCACCCCACCCACTGCGACCCAAATTTGAATGGCCACCACCGGTGCACGGTGATCTTCTGTCACTACCACATGCAAACCATTTGGCAAATAACCTTCTTTTACAGGGATCCCTGCCATAGCTGCGTAACTCACCATACTCGCCAGGAGGATCATGCTTTTTTTCAAAAAATTCATACGATTTTGCCCTTCAAACTTGGCCATAAAACTTAAATTAACGCACTAAGAGTGTTAGCATAACGAAAATTTTTTGAAGCCACCAAACTGCTTATACCCTTCGTGCTTCAAGATGCGAAGGGATGACGCCCAGATTGCAAGCGGGAAAAATGTTTTGATTAAGAAAAAACGCAGCAATACTCATTGTATTGTGAGTTTTTTGATTGAAAAACATTGCTTCTGCGCCGCAAGATGGGGTGTTAAGATTCGTATCTTGAAATAAGAAGGGTATATGTTTAGCTTTTTAAAAAAGGGGGCCAAACCCTCTGCCCCCCCTACGTCTGAATCAGAAAAAAAGCCCGCTGACTCTTTTTTGAGCCGCCTGAAGCAAGGCCTTTCAAAAACACGATCTCAATTCACCGATGGCTTGGCCTCGGTACTCATTGGCAAAAAAAGCATCGATGATGACCTCATTGCGCAACTCGAAACCCGCATGTTGCAGGCCGATATGGGTGTCGCTGTCACCAAGCAAGTGATTGCTGCCCTCTCCCAAGCCTTAACCTACGAAGCGCTGGATGATGAATCAGCTCTACTCCATGCACTCGAAAAAACCTTGCTGGCTATTCTCGCCCCTGTCGAACGCCCCATTCACCTGCATACCGCTCCTTTTGTGATCTTGATGGTTGGCGTCAATGGTGCAGGCAAAACCACAACGATTGGGAAGCTGGCCCATCATTTTCAGCAACAACAAAAATCCGTTATCTTGGCAGCAGGCGATACCTTTCGCGCCGCCGCCATTGAGCAACTCCAAGCATGGGGCGAACGCAATCACATCACAGTCATTGCACAACACCAAGGTGCCGATAGTGCATCTGTCATTTTTGATGCCATGCAAGCCGCACAAAGTCGAAAAATGGACATTCTTATCGCGGACACAGCAGGCAGATTACATACTCAGCACAATCTGATGGAAGAAGCCAAAAAAATTAAACGTGTTCTGGCTAAGCTTGATACTGCCGTACCACACGAAGTGTTATTGGTATTGGATGCAACGCAAGGGCAAAATGGCTTAAAGCAGGCGCTACAATTCCATCAAGCTTTGGGCGTGACCGGTCTTGTGATCACAAAACTCGATGGCACCGCCAAAGGTGGCATTGTGTTTGCGGTGGCATCACAACTGAATCTTCCAATTCGATATATTGGAATAGGTGAAGGGCTAGACGATTTAAAACCCTTTGTGGCAAAGGATTTTGTAGAGGCACTATTAAGTAATGATACGATTCGTTGATGTCAGTCACCGTTATCGCAGCGGATTTGATGCGTTAAACCATATTTCATTGAACATTAAACGGGGTGAAGGGGTGTTTTTAACGGGCCATTCTGGCGCTGGTAAATCCACGGTGCTGGAGCTCATTGCGAAAATGAAAACACCGAGCAAAGGCGATGTCTTTGTGAATAACGTCAACCTTTCAGAAATAAAATCCAGCCAACTGCCATATTTTAGACGCCAAATTGGGCTAATTTTTCAAGATGCCAAACTCATTCAAGACGCCACGGTATTTGAAAATATTGCGATTCCCTTAAAAATCATTGGGACCCCAGCTGACGAACTGCGAAGACGGGTACGTGCTTCACTCGATAAAGTCGGCTTATTAGGAAAAGAAACCGCTCTCCCCAATCACTTATCCATTGGCGAACAACAACGGGTGAGCATTGCACGCGCCATTATTACGCGCCCGCCCTTGTTATTGGCTGATGAACCCACCGGCAACTTAGACCCTTATTTATCAAAAGAAATCATGCAGCTCTTTCAAGAACTCAATGGCTTGGGCATGACCGTTATTGTGGCCACGCACGACATTAACCTGGCGAAGCTGTTCCCTTTTCGTACCATTACCCTGCGTCATGGCCAAATACGTCAAGACAGTGCTGAAAAAGAGGTGGCCTAAGCATGACGAAAAAACTCATTGCTTTTCTTGTGATCCAAAAAGATGCGCTCTTGAGTGGCTTGATGAGCGTACGACATGCGCCTATTTCTTCGCTTATGACCGTCGCCTTATTGGGCATGACCTTGGCCTTACCGTTGGGCTTATTGGTTAGCATCAATGGTGTCGACAATATGTTAGCGCGTGAACGAGAATCCCTTTCGTTAATGGTGCTATTAAAACCGGTACAATCCAAAGAAAGCATGGCCAAATTTGTCAAAGCGTTGGAAGGCACACCCGGCATTGATTCAGTTGATTTTCAAAGCAAAGAACAATTACTCGCTGATCTCAAACGCAAACCTGACTTTCAAGAACCCCTTAAGTTATTACGTGACAATCCGATTCCCGATACCATTTTTGTCTACCCCTCCGTGAGCCCTGACGATGCCTCGCGTCTACAAGATCTTGTCACTTATTTAGAAGCGCAGGATGGGGTAGATGTGGTCTTGCGTGATGAAGAGGCCATGACTGATTTGTCTTCTTTAAAGCGTTTTGTACACCGCATTGGCGCTTTGGTGTTGGGCTTTATCAGTGCCCTTGTGATTTTAGTGGTAGGCGTCACAGTGCGACAAACCATTGAAAAAGAACGCGATCGCTTGATCATTACCCAAACCTTAGGGGGCACTGGCGCGTTTGTCAGAAGACCCTTTCTTTATGTCGGCACCTTATTGGGCTTATTAGGCGGCGGCTTAGCCATCTTCTTAATCCATTTGTTGGTTCACTCTGCCTTACCGGCCGCAAAAGAAATCATTTCTTTAGAAGTGGCACAGGCTTTTTTATCCTCTAAAACCGATATGAGCATCATGATGATCGCAAGCTTACTGTTTGGCTGGATGGGTTCCTGGCTGTCTGTGGGTCTGTTTTTATGGGAAGAAGAACGCCGTGTTCAACGCCAGGGGTAACGCATGTTAAAAAATCGTCTGCTGGGTAGTGTGATGTTGATATCCGGGACAGCCATCGGCGCCGGCATGTTAGCGCTGCCCACCTCGACCGCTGCCGCGGGCTTTCTCCCCACTATTTGCATTTTTTTAGTGGTGTGGGGCATGACGGTGGCCTCGGCCTTGTTGTTGTTAGAAGTAAACTTAAGCCTTCCCCATGCACGCGACATGCTGTCTATGGCAGAAGCCTCATTGGGCAAACCCGGCAAAATCGTCACTTGGTTTGCGTTTATGTGCTTGCTCTATGCCCTCACCGCGGCCTATATCACGGGCGGCGCCCAATGGATAGATACCGGGCTATCACAACTACCACTGCAAAACTCAAGTCACCCTGTGCTTCATTTTGTGGCGACGTGGCAAAAAGAGATTTCAGCGGTACTGTTTACCACGCTGTTAAGTTTGATTATTTATTTAGGCACCCACGCTGTCGATCATGTGAACCGTCTCTTTATGGTATTGATGGCCGTTTCATTTATCGGCATTGAATCCATTGGTTTAAATTCGCATGCAGGCCAAGTGCAAACGGTGGGTGATGCGGCCACACTCTGGCCGGCTATTCCTGTCATTATCACTTCTTTTGGGTTTCATCCTGTTATCCCCAGTTTGTCAGAGTATTTAAATCGCGATCGCACGCGCTTAAAAAAAGCCATTTTAATTGGCAGCACCATTCCATTGATTGTTTACATTATGTGGATTGGAACCGTCTTTAATTGGTTGCCCGCCGATGCGATTCAATCAATGGTTCACGCAGGCGACAAGCTTTCTGCTTTTATTTTGCTGACCTCACAATACGGCAACACACCGCTCTTGGCCTTATTTTTAAAAGTATTTGCCCTTGCGGTATTGTTAACCTCGTTTTTGGGTGTCGCGATGAGCCTGTTTCACTTTCTTGAAGATGGACTTCATCATCGCGTGTCACATCCTCTTATTGTGACCCTCATCACCTTTTTGCCTCCTTTATTCTTTGCGCTAAAATTCCCTCAAGGCTTTATTTTTGCCTTAGGATTTGGTGGCATCTTCGTGGCAGTATTGCTGGGTATTTTGCCGTGCTTAATGGCATGGAAAGTGCGCCAACAAAACACCCACACACAGCGCCTTTTATTAGGAGGGCGTCCTGTTTTAATTCTGCTGATGCTGTTGTTTACCATTGTGATTGCCATTGAAGTGTACTATGCCCACCTCATGCCCTATCTCCATCGCTGAATCCATCAGTGAAGCAGAGGCCACCCATATCGCACATGAATATGGGTTGGCTTTAGCAAGCAGCCCTGACGCGCCTTATTTGGCCGTCACGGAAACAGGCCTGACTTTATTTATTCAATCAGAAAAAAACGCACTTCAATTTTGCCCAGACTTAGGCTTTGAAAACGCATTGCAAAGGCAAGAAGAAGGCAAAACCCTGTTGGTCAACGCCTTGGGCAAACGTCAATTGGGCGAAACCATTATTGATGCCACTGCCGGTTTATTACGAGATGCACTGACCCTTCGTTTAAGTGGTTTTGAAGTGATCGCGCTTGAGCGATCTCCCATTTTATACGCATTGATGCACGAAGCATTAAAGCGTGCCAAAGATCATCCTGCTTTGCGTTTGGCTTTAAGCAAGGGATTTAATTTCATCCATACGGATGCAAAAGATTTTTTCTCCGCCACTAAAAACAATACGCCTGCCGCTGTGATCTATTTAGATCCCATGTTTGAAGAAAGTAAAAAAACAGCTGCGGTCAAAGCCCCCATGCAGGCGTTACGCGCTTTGCTACAACATGAAGACGCTCCAGAAACTTTGCTGGAAGCGGCGCTCGATAGCCCAGTTAAAAGAGTGGTCGTCAAACGTCATAAAAATGCGCCGGTTCTTGTTGCCAAACCATCACAGCAATTGGCTGGAAAAAGCATTCGCTTTGATGTTTATCAAAGATAATATTGTGTTTTGAATTAAACCTGACCTAGCTGAACAGGCAATGGCGTCCACTTAAGCCCAGCGGGATAGCGCTTTACACACCGACCACACCTGTACCGTTTTGACACCCTGCGCTTTTAATAACAACGTCAATTCCGAAACGGTATTAGACGACGTGACCACATCATCAATGATCGCAACATGTTGATACGGAATCGGCTTGTGAACAGAAAAGGCATTACGGATATTGTTTCTGCGTTCAGCCAAACCCAAACTGGCTTGTGCTTCTGTATATCGCGTACGCACAATCTGCTTGTTTAAAAGGGGTAGCTTTAATTTGGATTTTAATGATAAGGCAATCAGCTCGGCTTGATTGTAACCTCGCGACAATAAACGTTTGCGATGCAATGGTACGGGAATGATCGCATCGGGTTTTTGAATGATGCCTTCTTGTATTTTTTGTTGAAGGTGTTGCGCCAACAACTCACCAAACACCCGCGATACGGCTGTTTGATTTGCAAACTTTAAACCATGCACCAATGATACCAACGGAAAATCATACGAAAATAAAGCCGTTAATTTTTCAAAAGGGGGTGGCTTTAAAATACAAGCCCCACATAGCTTGAGTGTGGCGGTTTCTGACAGGCTTTCTTGGCACCAGTCACACACATGATTCAACCAAGGTAAACTTAATTCACAATCGGCACATAAATCCATCGCCCGATCGGCAGGCAGGCGACACACCACACAACGATAGGGAAACAACCGCCCCAGCAGCCATTCCGCCCCTTGCTGTAAATGCGCGGCCTTCACAAAAACGCTCATGATAATCCAGGCCCAACAGGCTTTTTGGGTTGACAGAAAAAGCAAGGACCGTATCCTATGCAGCTTGTCTATAAAAGGAAAGGCTCAAGATGACAGAAGTGCGCCATAACTGGCAAAAAACCGAAGTGGAAGCATTGTTCGCGCTCCCCTTTAATGATCTGCTCTGGCAGGCCCAAACCGTCCACAGAGCCCATTTTGATGCCAACTCTGTCCAATTGTCACAGTTGCTCAGTATTAAAACCGGGGGCTGCCCAGAAGATTGTAAATATTGCCCACAAAGCGTGCATAACAACGCAAAGCTTGAAACCGAAAATTTAATTGATATCGACGCGGTATTAAAGGCTGCACAGCAAGCCAAAGAAAATGGTGCCACCCGTTTTTGCATGGGCGCAGCCTGGCGCAGCCCTTCCCGATCCCAAGTCAAGAAAGTGGGCGAAATGATTGCCCAAGTCAAAGCGATGGGACTTGAAACCTGTGTCACGCTCGGCATGCTGGATGAAGAAAAAGCACAATGTCTAAAAGAAGCGGGTCTGGATTATTACAATCACAACCTTGATACCTCACCTGAGTTTTATGGTGAAATCACCACCACACGTACTTATGCAGACAGATTGAATACCTTGAGCGCCGTACGCAGTGCAGGCATTCACGTTTGCTCAGGCGGCATTGTGGGCATGGGCGAAACCCGCGAAGATCGTGCCTCGTTTTTACAAACGCTTGCCAACCTAAGCCCACAACCTGACAGCGTGCCCATCAATCAACTGATTGCTGTGGTTGGGACGCCTCTTGAAAAGCAAAAACAACTCGAACCCTTCGAATTCATTCGTACCATTGCGGTCGCCAGAATTATCATGCCAAAAACCATGGTGCGTTTGTCCGCTGGCCGCGAAAATATGAATGATGAAATGCAGGCCCTTTGCTTTTTAGCGGGTGCCAATTCCATTTTTTATGGCGAAAAATTATTAACCTGTCACAACCCCATCGAAAACCAAGATCGCGCTTTGTTTGAAAAATTGGGATTGCAGGCCATGCCTTTACCGAAACAAAACGAGATGGCCTGTGAATCTGTTTGTTAAGAAATCAGGTCAAGGTGACATCCCGCTCGTGCTATTGCATGGGTGGGGCACCTCTGCTGCGGTGTTCGAGCCCCTCATCCCTTTGCTCGCCTCAAAGTTTGAAATTTTCAGCGTCGATCTACCTGGCTTTGGCCAAAGCCCTTGGATCCCTAATTTAACGCCTGAAAAAATGGCGGCGCTGGTAGTGGCACAAATAAACAAACCCGCTGTTTATTTGGGGTGGTCCATGGGCAGCTTGGTGGCACTCTGCGCTGCGCATGATTTTGCAGAACACACCTTGGCCTATATCAACGTAACGGGCACCCCTGCTTTTTCTCAATACTTTTGGCCTTTTGGCATCAGCGTGAAAGGCCTGACACAATTTGCCAAACAAATACGCCTGGCTCCCGAACAAGTGCGAAAAGATTTTATCGATCTGCATTTTCGGCATAGCGCGATCGATGCCACTTTAAAAACAAACGTAGTGACCGAGCTCAACGCCACGCCATCCGATCCAGAGGCACTGATTGTGACAACGGATTGGTTAGGCTCGATTGACTTGCGCCCCATGTGGCAAAATTTGAGAGTGCCCACTTTGAGTCTCTTGGCCGAAAAAGATATTCTGCTTCCCGTCGCTGCGGCACATGAATTAAAGACTTTAAATGCGAGCACCCAACTCGAAGTTATCCCAAAGGCCTCGCATATGCCCTTTTTAGATATGCCCTCTGTTTTTGTTACCCTTCTCACGCAGTTTGTAGAAAACCATGTCTCTTAAAAAAAACATCCAACAGCATTTTAACAAAGCCGCCCACTCTTATAACGAAGCGGCCGTATTACAAAAAGAAGTCGCGCACCGATTAGAATCCCGTTTTGATTTTTTAAAAATAAAACCCGACGTGATTTTGGATTTGGGTTCAGGCACCGGGATGGGGGCGAATCTGTTGTACCAACGTTATCCTAAGGCCAAAATTATTGAGATGGATTTGGCCTTAGGCATGCTGAAATTCAGCAAAGCGCATAAACGCTTTTGGCAAAGACGTTTTGGTTTTTGTGTGGCCACGGCAGAGCGCCTCCCGCTCAAAGATCGCAGCGTGGACATTATTTATTCAAATTGTTTACTGCAGTGGTGCAATGATTTAAATGTTGTGTTTAAAGAATGTTTCCGTGTTTTAAAACCCAATGGACTCTTCATGTTTTCAAGCTTTGGTCCCGACACGTTAATCGAACTCAAAAAGAGTTTTGCCAGTGTTGACGAACAGGCCCATGTAAACGATTTTTTAGATATGCATGACTTGGGCGACATTTTGGTTCATAGCTACTTTTCCGATCCTGTGGTCGATATGGAAAAAATCGTCATGACGTATGCTGAGGTTGCCGATTTAATGCACGATCTCAAAGCCATGGGCGCCAACACCGTACAAAAGGGTTCCCGCACCTTAACGGGCAAAACCAAATTTAAAGCCATGCAGCAAGCCTATGAATCATTCCGAAATGCAGAAGGCGTGTTGCCAGCAACATTCGAAATCATTTACGGTCATGCCTTTAAAATCTTAAAGAGCCATAAAGATGAAGCGGGTGTGGTACATGTACCGATTGAGCAATTGGAGATAAGGCGATCTTAGTGACCATTTTGCAAAGAGGTAAGGTTGTATACGGCGTCATATATACTGCTTTTTTGGTGCAATTCCGCCAGGCGTGGTGCAATTGGTGCAATTATGTTATAATTGGTGCAATTGGTGCGATTATAAGGTGATGCATGAGCCTCATTTATCCAGACAGAGAATCTAAAACGCTCGAATTCAAATCTGCTTTACCGAATTTTCAAACCCTTATTCGAACTTGTGTTGCCTTTGCAAATGGAATAGGGGGCAAAATTGTGATCGGCGTGGATGATACAAGCAAAGCAATCCTTGGCATTGACAATAAAACACGCGACAGAGTCTATGATGAATTCCCAAACAGCTTATATGATGCAACCAGCCCCAACCTCTTCGCCGAAATCTATGAAAAACGTTTTGATGATCTCAGCGTGATGATCATAGAAATCCCTTATGGCCTGAAAAAACCCGTTTTTGTTAAAAGCGAAGGTATGCCAAAAGGGGTTTACTTAAGGGCCGGGTCCAGCACCAGAAAGGCCAGCCAAGAATATATAGATGAATTGCTCAGAGAAAGTACCCCCAACCATTTTGACGAAGAAAAGATTGATGCTGACATAAGCATTCTATCAAAAGAACAGATAAAAACGGCGCTTAAAACTGTTTCAACTGAAAGATTACTTCATGAAAAAATCATTCGGATAAAATCAAATAGAGAAAAGAAATACTGCCCAACTGTTTCAGGCATACTTTGCTTTTATAACCAGCCCGATCAATTTATTCCCGAAGCCCTTATTTACTGCACCCGCTTCCATGGCACAAGTGGCCGAAATATTATTCAAACTGAAGCGATTCATGGAAACATAGAAAAACAAATTGAAACCGCATTTCAATTGGTAAAATCATGGTTGATACGCGACTATCAACTGCAAAATACCAAACTAAAAGGACGCACCCTTGTGCCAGAGGATGCACTTCGAGAAGCCATTACCAATGCACTCATTCACCGAAAATACTGGATACCTGGCGCAACCAAAATCGCATTGTATGACGATAGATTAGAAATATTTAACCCTGGCAGCTTCCCTGGATTATTTGATCTGAATCAATTAGGAGATGGGACCACTTATTTAAGAAATCCCACGCTGGCAAGGTTAGCGCGACGCTTAGGCGTGGTTGAAAAATTGGGAACGGGCATTCACTTAATTTTTGAAAGTTGCCGTAATGCTGGCATAAAAAAGCCCCTCTATATCGAGGGAGCAGACAGCGTCAAACTGATCTTTTCTTTTTTACCCAATGAAAAGCCTACCTCTTCTGACGAAGAGCGTTTACTTGATCTGTTTCAGATCAAACCCGAAGTCAAACTCAGCGATGTTGAAAATTATTTAAATGTTTCGAGAAATACAGCCACAAGAAAATTAAGTCGCTTAATGGATAATGGTAAAATTCAAAGGCTTGGCCGCGGTCCTGCTGTTCGATATGTTTTAATTTCGTAATGATCATGAGAGCTTAGGCCGTTTCCCAGCTTCTCCACTCAAAATCCCTTGCAGTTCACTGTCGATATCAGAAAAGCCCTTTTAAAGATCTGAAAGTTTGATAAGGGGTGTTTTGTTAGCCCAATTCTTATCTTCTGATAAATTCACCTCAGCGCAGCGCACAAAATCGGTGGTGGTTAACTGCCGTTCTCGCTCTACCGGCGCAAGATAGCTGGCAAAGGAAATGAGGGTATCGTGATTAAATTGCACAAGATTGGCCAGTCTCGATGCAGAAGAAAAAAAGGCAGCAACGAGTTTTTCTTTGCGTGTTAAAAGCGCCTTTTCTGAGATGTAAAGACGCGCACCATGCGCTTCTAATAAAAACTGGGCTGTCTCGGCTTCTTTTCGAGTGACAATATTGGGAAAATTTTGGACTGAACGGATCAATAGCGCATCAAACGTTTCATCTCCCAAATGTTTGGCAAATTGAAGAATGCCCTTGGCAACATCAATTTGATGCACATCCACGGCCGTCTTCATCACCCGATACAAATAATCTTGCATCGCGGGCACTTCTGATACAGCGACTGATTTGCTTTCATACAATCTGTCAATCAACGACAGCCCAAATACCACGCCAGAGAGATTGCCATTCCCCGCGCATGATTGCAGCCATTCCATACCTCGGCCATCGAGAGATAAGAAGCCATTGTAAGCGTCGTCTAGCTCATTTTCTAAAAATGGCGTAGCGGCATAAGCATCCCCAGGAAGAGGATTGCTCCGCAGCATCATTGCTTTGCTCAGTTCGCGTAAGCGAATGCCATTATCAAGCGCTTGAATGGCCGCCAGATAGACTTGCATGTGGGCGATACTGGGGGAGGTTAGAAGAATGGCCTGGGTAAACTCACATAAATTCGCAGTATCAGAAACCTCAGTCAACAGGGTTTGTATTTTGGCAATGTCACCTGACTCGAGGGCCGCGTATATCGGATTTTTTAAAGGCTTATTATCTTGTTCAAGGATAAGAGGCTCTGCGTTCGCTGCGATAGGCGCTCCGACAGGATTAACGTGTTGAGCAATACCACCAGCGTCATAAAAGTTAGGCCTAAAATGGTCTGGATGAGCGCGAATGAAACGATCGCCCAAGTGCCCAAGAATCCACTCAGTGCCGCTGCGCCAATGATGCCGCCTATCAAAATAGGCACCACAGGATTGATCATAACTGGAGCAAGAAAAAAGAAGATCACCGCCCCAGCCGCAAAACCGATCACCATGATGACCGGTGCCACCTGTCGGTGAGATCGTGCCCTTGCTCGCACACTTAGGGGATTTAGGCGTTGCTCAAGCTCTGCTGCTATCCGCCATTCTCGCCGCCAAGCTCCATATCCGGGAATACGGCGCAGAAGCTTGTCTAGGCCTCTGCTTATGCTATGGGTGAATGTTTTCACTGCAACCCCTTAGTTAGGCCCATTCATGGTGGGAGCGTAATTTTTTCCATTAGATAAAGCAGAGGCCAAAACAACAACGCTGGCATTGGGGTCATTGGCAGCTGAAGAAGGGGCGGCGCTTAATGAAGGTAAAAATGCAGCGGCAGATGGGGATAGCGCGTCGTTTGCCGTTACAAGTGGCATAGTGTTGATCTGTTTCTCGTCAGTCGAGGCATTGGCCGCAAGATTCTCTTGTTGCTGCCTTTCCAATCTGGTAAGTGCTGCATCTATTTTACGGAATGCTGTATTTCTTTCCGCATTTGTTTGCGCTAGCGTTTCACGCGTTTTGGCCTGCTCTTTGCGTCTTTCAGCCTGCTCTTTTCGTATTTCAGCTATTGCTTCGTCGTCTTGCCATTTTTTAAATTGCCAAGCGGAAGCTTGCCCGCTGCCTTGCCCCATTAAACCCAAACTGCTTTCAATATAATCATCTATTACCACCAAGCTTTTCTTGAAAAAATCATCTACGGCCTTAAACACGGCACCATATTCTTGCGCTGCAGCTGGATCCTTTTTATCCGGATGAACAAGTCGGGCAAAGATTCTGTATGTCTTTCGCAAAACAGCCGTAACACCTTCCTTTTCGGTATGGATAGCGGCCTCTATCTCTTCAAAAGCAGAACGAGAAGTACCTGCCCCCGTTGCATTTTTAGCAAGCACGCCTTGTTTAGCCACATCCAAGTCATTCAATGCTGTCTTAAAACCTTCTTCGAGCTGCTGTAAGGCCGCCATTAAATGACCGTTCAATTCTGTTTTTTGCGCTTCGCTAAAACAAAACCCTGGTTCTTGTTTGATTTTGTCTGCTTCAACGCCAATAAGACTTGTAGCAAAATCGCTTTTTGCCTTTTTGAACAATGTCTCTATTTCATTTAATGCCTTAACCAGTTCTGCATCTTGTTTAGGCTGAGGGAGCACGTAAGCAGGAACGTGTGTACTTGGCGTCGATTCTGCGGTGGGCCCATTAGATGCGGCATACCCATTAGAATAAAAGCGAGAATGACCCTTATCATCGCGGTTATTATTTGTTGGGGTACGCTCTTGTGCGGATGGGCGTGGCGCTGGCTCAGCTTTGTAATACTGCTTTACAAACTTCCACACCCCCAAAGCGAATAAGCCCAGCGTGCCTGCCCCAATTAAGCCACCTATTAAAATAGGCACCACGGGATTGGCCACAATCGGAACAAGAAAGAAAAATAGCAGCGCCCCAACAACGAACCCAAACCCAACGCTGGCAAGCATCAGCAGCGTTTTCTGGGAAAGCTTTCGTCTGTTTGTACCGGTTGTCATGGGGTCGCCTCTTAGTATTTAGGCCCGCTTATGGCGGCAGGATTTTTACCCATCAGCGTAACGGCAGATGCCAAAACAACTGCGCTGAGATTGGAGTCATTGGCAGCAGCTGAAGAGGAGGCAGGTCCGTTTAATGAGGGTAAAAATGTGGCGTCAGATGGGGATAGCGCGTCGTTTGCCGTTACAAGTGGCATAGTGTTGATCTGTTTCTCGTCAGTCGAGGCATTGGCCGCAAGATTCTCTTGTTGCTGCCTTTCCAATCTGGTAAGTGCTGCATCTATTTTACTGAATGCTGTATTTCTTTTCGCATTTGTTTGCGCTAGCGTTTCACGTAGTGCGGCCTGAGATTCCACGACTTCGGTCAGGGACTCCACTACTTCGGTCAGGGACTCCACTGCTTTGGCATGAGACTCCACTGCTTTGGCATGAGACTCCACTGCTTTGGCATGAGACTCCACTGCTTTGGCATGAGATTCCACTACTTTAGCATGAGATTCCTCCGCTCTGACTACAGCCTCGCGAGCTGCAGCCATTTCTTTGCGAAAATCCGCCATTTCTTTGTCGGCTGCCTCACGCCATTTTTGCCAAGCAGGGTAAGTTGCTTGGCCACTACTTTGGCCAATTGAATCTAAGCTGTTTTGAATATAGCTCTCTATGATTAGCAGGCCGCCATCATAAAACGCAAATAAGGCTTTAAGCATTTCGTCATGTTCTTGGATTGCCTCTCGGTTTCTATCACTATGAGTATGGCGAGTACTGTCTCTACGAATCTTGACTAAAGTAGCCGTTACTTCTTTACCTGCAGTCTTGATGGCGGCCTCTATTTCTTCAAATCCTGTATTTGTTGTCTTTTTAGCCGCCGCTAAAGTATTTAATGCGGCGTTAAACCCCTCTTTGAGCGGCTGTAATGTCGCCATTAAATGACCGTTCAATTCTGTTTTTTGCGCTTCGCTAAAACAAAACCCTGGTTCTTGTTTGATTTTGTCTGCTTCAACGCCAATAAGACTTGTAGCAAAATCGCTTTTTGCCTTTTTGAACAATGTCTCTATTTCATTTAATGCCTTAACCAGTTCTGCATCTTGTTTAGGCTGAGGGAGCACGTAAGCAGGAACGTGTGTACTTGGCGTCGATTCTGCGGTGGGCCCATTAGATGCGGCATACTCATTAGAAGAATAAAAGTGAGAATGAGTCTTATCATCGCTGTCATTATTTTTTGGGGTACTATCTTGTGCGGATGGGAGTGGCGCCGGTTCAGCCTTGTAAGCATGCTTTACAAACTTCCACACCCCCCAGGCCAATAAACCGAGTACGCCCGCCCCTATTAAACCGCCTATTAAAATAGGCACCACGGGATTGGCCATAATCGGGACAAGAAAGAAAAATAGCATCGCCCCAACAGCAAACCCAATCCCAATGACGGCCAGTGTCAGCATCGTCCTTTGGGAAAGCGGCCATCTATTTGCACTGGTTGCCATGGATTCACCTCTTAATAGGGGCTCGGTTTCTTCGCCTGCCTGCTAATGTTCGTAGGCCATACGCATATCAAGTATCAGATTAGAGAGTGTAGTACCAGCAGTAGAGAGGCCGCTGCGCACGCTGCTGCCAAGGCCTTCTAAATAAGTAAGGCTGGTTTCTAGAAATGCCTTCATTACTACTACCCCTCTTACTACTGGTGAAATCCTTAAATAATCATCCATTAATCACGAATTGCCTTTGCTTGCTAAGTTCAAAAACAACCCCCGCTTGTTGCCTGGTCAAGGCCCCAGGCAACAAGCACCCCCTTTGCCAGGGGGAAGTAAAAGCAAGTGGTTATTTTTGTAAAATTTTACTTATTCTTCACAAGACCTGCTTTTTTTCCCTTTTTTATCGCGTTTAGCATCCGCACTATTGAAAGGCATGATGGTACTTCCTTAATAAAACTGCCAAAACGGAATGAGTTAACGAGATAATTTAACATGGGTCAAGCGGGCACTATACTTTACCTGGTTTTTTTTCTGTATAAGCAATTCACCTGACAATTTGTGCGATATTGTCGATAGCCTGAGGCATAGTCATTGGCCTTGCTGTCTGTTTACCCCTTACGATGATTCCTTTTTACTGATCAATACCCATGTCACAAATCACAGAATTACAAAACGAATGGAATACAAACAAAAGATGGGCCGGGATCAAGCGGGATTATTCTGCAGCAGAGGTAATACGCCTGCGCCCACGCATTCCCTTGGCGTATACCCTTGCCACCTTGGGCAGCGAAACCTTTTTTAAATTGCTACAACAAAAACAGTTCTACACAGGCTTTGGTGCCCTCACTGGGAACCAAGCCTTAGCGCAAGCACACTGCCAACAACCGTTTATCTATGTCTCTGGCTGGCAAATCGCGGCAGACAATAATAGTGCCGGCAAAATGTACCCCGATCTTTCGCTGTATCCTGTCGACAGCGGTCCGAATCTGGTGCGTACAATTAACCATACCTTGATGGCTGCAGACAAAATTGCCGCTTTGGCCGAACCCGAAAGTGCAGTGCTTGTTAAACCCATCATGATCGATGCAGAAGCAGGATTTGGTGGTCCACTGAATGCATTTGAACTCACCAAACAATTAATCGAAGCCGGCGTGGCAGCACTTCACATCGAAGATCAACTGCCCTCAGCCAAACGCTGTGGCCATTTGGCAGGGAAGGTGATTGTCGGCACAACAGAAATGTTGAATAAATTAAAAGCGGCACGACTTTCTGCAGACGTATGCAATGTGCCCACTGTACTGATTGCCAGAACGGATGCCTATGGTGCCAAATTCATCAATACCGATATCGATGAAGTGGATCGCCCCTTTGTCACCCAAACCCGATCCCCAGAAGGCTTGTATGGCGTGAACGGAAAAATGGAACACGCCATCGCACGATCCTTATGTTTTGCCCCTTATGTAGACATGCTGTGGTGTGAAACAGGTAAACCTGATCTCAAAGAAGCAGAGCAATTTGCCACGGCCATTCATGCAAAATTCCCAGGCAAACCTTTGGTATACAACTGCTCCCCTTCATTCCATTGGCAAAAATATTTAAATGATAAAGAAATTGCTTCATTTCAACAGGCGCTCTTTGAAATGGGTTACCACATTCAATTAATCACTTTGGCAGGATTCCATGCCTTACATTTGTCCATGTTCGAAATGATCAATGGGTATCGCAAAAAGGGATTACAACATTACGCGAATTTTCAGGCGGAAGAATTTAAACAAGCGGAACAAGGCTATCGCGCGCATAAGCATCAGGCCTTGGTCGGCACCGCTTTTTACGACGCTGTCTTAGAAAACATTATGCAGGATGACAGTCTGGCGGCCTTACCGAATTCAACAGAGGCGGACTTCTAGGAGCTGTTAACATTTCGCTATATTGAGATGAAACGCCCCTAGGCTCTTACATCAACCAATACACCCAGCTGCTCCCCCACCTCTACCAACTCATTGGGGTGGGACTTGTCTTGCGTCAGCGCATAGAGGCGGGCCAACACTTCATCCGTCGATAAATCAGGCTCTGGTGTGGCGTTATTTTCAACGCCCCCTATCACGGGTGGCCCCAGATTCTTTGATACCGCGATTTTACCGAGATTTGGCATCACCGCGAGACATGCTTGTACATTCATTTTGAAAGCCTACTGCTATCTGGCTGTACTTTTATTATCAACTCATATCTTCGCAGCAGGATACTTATTTATACGTGTATAAGATCTTGGCTTTAAGGAATGCGAATGGTGCCAGGCTCTGCCATCCCCACACCGCGTTCGTCACTCTGTGCTTCTAGGGTTTTTTGACACACATTTTCGACAATGCCTTGCATATCACCATACTGGCGACCCAAATCTTCTATAGCGTGATGTTTGGCTTTTAATGCTGTAATGGTCTCTGGCGCAAAGCCTTTATTTTCAATTTGAATCACATCTGGAAACAAGGATTGATGGAAGCGCGGTGCCGCAATGGCGTCTTTCAACGAATTACCCTGCGCCATCGCCATTAACGCTAAAAAATTCATTGTGGGAATACGAAATCCGCCCGGTGTACCCAAAGTGATTTTTAAACAATCGCTATCAAAAAAATTAGGCGCAATACTCGACAAAGGGCGCTTTCGTGCTGCCGGTGCATTGGGAGAATCTTTCTCAAATGTAAAATCATCTAAATGATTGTTTAACAAGACACCCGTATGTGGTTCAACAAAACCACTGCCGAACATGAAGTTATTGCTTAATGTCACCGTCGCCCGATTGCCCCACGCGTCATGAATCACAAAATGCGTGGTTTCTTCGGCCTCTTTGACCACTTGTTTACAAGACAACTTATTAGAAGGGGTTGCCTCTGCTGTAATGGGCGGCAGTTGACTGCGTAATCGACGCAATGCGGCTGCGTCAGGATTCTGTACAAAATCGGGATCACCCAATTGTGATCGCTCGCAAGCAGCACGACGCATCATTTCAGAATAAGTATGAATGCGATCGACTGTCGAAAGAGATCGCCAATCAATGGCTTTGGCTTGTTCAAGCATCGAAATTAAAGAAAGCCCCCCTGAAGAAGGCGGGCCCACCGTGGTTAATCGAAAATTTTCAAACTCAGCGTGAATGGGGTGACGCACCTTCACTGCATACGCTGCTAAATCCGATACCGTCCATACCCCACCTGCTTCATTGACGCCTGCGACCATCGCTCGCGCCACAGTGCCTTCGTAATATCCTTTGTGACCTTGTTTCGCTAACGCTTTTAGCGTGTTGGCAAGCTCGGGTTGACGAATAAAGGATTTAGGCGTGTTTTTATCTGCTTCAAAAAATAAAGCTGCCGTATAGGCATTTTTTAAAATGGCCTCTTTTCTGTCATTTAACCAAAATAAAAATCGCCAATCGGTCTTAAATCCTTTCTCAGCATAATAAATGGCTGGTTCTAATACTTTATGTAACGGTAATGTCCCGTATTGTCGATTCACATAAACGAATGCGGCTGGTTCACCCGGAATCAATGCGGCCATCGGGCCATCTTGCCGTTGCATCTCGGTAAAAGTAAAAAGATTGGCGGGTAAATGTGCAGGCGCCACCTCACGGCTATCCAGCACCACATCCTCACCCTGCTTTGTATGTAGCAACCACCAGCCGCCGCCGCCTAAACCAGACGCATAAGGCTGCACCACGCCCAATACCGCTGCGACAGCCACCGCCGCGTCAAAAGCATTGCCACCTTGTTGAAATATTTTTTCAGCCGTTTCTGTAGCAAGAGAATGGGGTACTGCGACGGCAATACCTGATTTTACCGAAGGGTTTAGTAAGTCGGAAGACTTTGCTTGAACACAAAAAGAAAAGAAAAGAAAAAAACAAAATAAGAGGCGTGGCATCATCTACCCCAAGGTTTACTTGGGACAAATAATGCCAGATTTTTAACAGCGCAGGAAGTTTTGTTAGGGGTTTGCTGACAATTCGTTTCATCTCGATATAGCGAATTGTCAACAGCCCCTAGGGCGCGCCCTAAACCGTTAGACCCGAATGCTTTAACAATGGGAGTATCGAAGGTTTTCTACCTCTGAACTCAATAAAAGCTGTCATGGCATCTCTTGAGGCACCTGGCTCCAATATGGCCTGTTTAAAAGCTTTTCCCGACGCTTTATCGAAAATACCGCGCTCTTCAAATAACGAAAAAGCATCGCACGATAGCAGCTCCGCCCATTTATAACTGTAATAGCCAGCCGCATACCCACCTGCAAAAATATGACTAAAACTATGAGGCGAACGGGTAAAAGCAGGCGGGATCAATACCGCGACTTCATCGCGAACACGCTTGCTCGTTTCAAGTACATTCACTGTCTCTGCTGGCGCACTATGTAAATAAAAATCTAAAAGCGAAAATTCGATTTGTCGCAACAAACTTAAAGCGGATTGAAAGTTTTTAGCCGCTTTCATTTTATTTAACAAAGCCGTCGGCATCACGGCCCGGGTTTCGTAATGCTTCGCAAATATATTTAAGGCTGCTTCTTCCCAACACCAGTTTTCTAAAAATTGACTCGGCAATTCAACAGCATCCCATTCAATGCCCTGAATCCCAGCAATGCTAGGGTAATCGATAACCGTTAAGACATGTTGCAAACAATGTCCGAATTCATGAAATAAGGTTTCTACTTCGTAATGTAATAATAAGCACGGATGATTCGCCGCTGGTTTTTGAAAATTTGTATTTAAGTATGCAATGGGAAATTGCAATTCAGCGCCCGCCAAATGCTTGCGACTGCGTGCGTCATGCATCCACGCCCCATCTGACTTTAAAGGCCGTGCAAAAAAGTCTGCATACAACTCGCCCTTTTTAAGCGTACCCTCATACACTTCATACACACGTACATCAGGGGAAGGCACGCTGCGACCTAATATTTCTTTAACTTGGATCCCAAACAACTTTTCAACGATCTCAAACAAACCGTTTAGCACATGATCCAGCTCAAAGTAGGGTCGGGTATCTTGTTCGTTAAAGCCATAGCGATCTTGTTTTAATTTTTCGGAATAAAATGCGATATCCCATGATGCCAAGTCATCTTGCCCAAAGGTTTCTTTCGCATATAAACACAGGGCTTGTTTTTCTTTGATGCCTGCGGTCTTCGCCTTGTTAGCCAAGTCCTTTAGAAAGGCCAACACTTCATCTGTGGATGTCGCCATCTTAGTGGCAAGAGAAAGCGCAGCGTAACTTTCAAAATCCAGCAAATGCGCCAGCTTTTCTCTTGCAATCAAAATGTCATGCATCACAGCTGTGTTATCAAATTGATTGGCAGCGGGGCCTTCATCCGACGCGCGCGTGGTATAGGCTGTATACATCTCTTGACGCAGGCTGCGGTCTTCGCAATACGTCATAATAGCCAAATAAGGGGCATGATCTAACGAAAACAAAAAGCCCGTTTGTTTTTTTTCTTCAGCCAACGCCTTTGCGGCAGCGATGGCATCTGCGGGCACGCCTTTTAATTTTGCTTCATCTTCAACCTGTAAATGCCACGCCTGACTGGCATCCAATACGTTATCTGAAAATTTGTTTTTTAATTTTGAAAGGGTATGAGAAAGCGCGGTATAGTCTTTTTTCTTTTCATCAGAAAGAGACACCCCGGATAATTTAAAATCTCGAAGGGCATCACGAATCAGTTTTTGTTGTGGCACACTGAGTTGTTTAAAATCTGCCCTGTCGTGTACCGCTTGATACCCTTGATACAAGGCAACATTCTGACCCATCTCGGTGCTGTATTCCGTTATTTTTTGCAAACAAATTTTGTATGCAGCACGAATTTCATCTACTGCCTTCACCGACTCAAGGTGAGAAATAATCGCCCACACTTGCGATAGCTTATCTTCTGCTTCTTCAAGTGGCTCAACGAAGTTGTGCCAAGTTTTATCTTGAAGTGCCAAGCATTTTTCTAAATTTTGTTTATTTTCAAAAATGCATTGATCTACAGCGGGCTCAAAATGTTCTACTTTGATGGCATTAAAATCGACGGTTTGATTAAACTGTAACAAAGGATTCATTTATCTTCCTGTCTTTATGTAATACTGAGCACTTAGGACATGTCCTAGGCTGAAGAGGTGGTCTATGAGTATACGTCGATTTAAAGATTTTGTCCCCAATCTGGCCGATGATGTCATCGTGGATGAATCCGCCGTGATCATTGGAAATGTCACAATAGGTAAGGGATCGTCTGTTTGGCCCTGCACAGTGATCCGCGGTGACATTCATGCCATCGTGATAGGCCACTATACCAATGTGCAAGATGGCTCCGTTTTGCACGTTACGCATAAAAGCAAATTTAATCCTGATGGTTTTCCGCTTCACATTGGCAACCGTGTCACCATTGGGCACAGCGTTGTGCTTCATGGCGCGACGATTCAAGATGATTGTTTGATTGGCATGAGAAGTGTGGTGATGGATGGCACGGTGCTAGACCCCTTTGTCATGGTGGCAGCAGGCAGCTTGGTGCCACCAGGCAAACACTTAACAACAGGACTTTGGGTGGGGAGCCCAGTAAAACGTATTCGTGATCTGACACAAGAAGAAATTGAATTTATTGGCTACAGTGCAAACCATTATTCAAAGTTGGCAAAAGCACATCAAGAGGTGCGTTAGGTCTTACCCCAAACCATAAATAAAAACTTTCTGCCGCTTGATAGATGAGCATGCCTAAACCATCACAATACGAGACAGCGGATCTTGCTGCGAAAGCCTGAGACGCTTTCGCTTTTTCCCCATAATTTAAATCATAAAAAAAAGTATCTTGATGTAGCAAAGCGGATGGCAAAAAAGGCAGCACCGCAGCTGCATTGAAGGTGGCGTGAATGATCACATCAAAGGCCATTTCGTGCTGCAAATCGGATAAGCCCACCACTTTGAACGCGCTCGCAAAATCATGTATGAGCCCGTGTGCTGTTTCAAGCGTACGATTGGCTATCACAACCTGTTTGGGGTGATACTTTAAAATGACATCCAGTATCCCCCGCACCGCGCCGCCAGCCCCCAAAATTAAAATCTTTTTTTGAGTCAGATCAATATCAAGGCGCTGTAAATCTAAACCAAAACCCACCCCATCGGTATTGTCGCCGATCCACGCGCCTTCATTTTGGTAGATTGTGTTGATGGCCTTTGCGCGTACAGCGCGGCTTGTCATCGCATGAACAAGCGAAAAGGCCGCTTGTTTTAAGGGCGCCGTAATGTTCGCACCCATCCCACCTTGCCGAATAAACTGATGCCAATTGGCATCAAAAGCCATTTTGCTTGTTTCGAGCAATGAGTAATCTATTTCGATGCCCGCTTCACGCGCAAAGGCATGATGAATGACTGAAGACAGGCTTTGCGAAATACCCTCCCCAAATAACGCCAATTTAGAGACAGCCATCAGCTATCTAATTCTTCAATTTTAGCCGCAAGGTAAAAATCGCTGTCCACTAAGCCATTTATTTTGTGGGTATAAATTTCAACTTCACAGGCACCCCAGGTAATTTTCAAGTCAGGGTGATGACCTTCCGCTTCGGCAATTTTTGCAATTTTATTTGCAAAATTCAGTGCCCCGATAAAGTTTGTAAAAATAAATTTTTTATACAAATGGTGGCCTTGAATGATTTGCCAATTTCCACCCAACTGTTTTAAATAAAAGGATTGCTCTTTCGCATCAAGGGGAGAAACGCCCTCTTCACAAGGAATGCATTGTTTTCTAGCTAAATTTTTGGCTGCTTGTTCCATGATCACCCTCTAATAGTTCATCTTTAATGTCGTGCCAATTCAGGTTTTTAATAGTATTAAACAAGGTTTCATACGCATCAATGACATAGTATTTTGTTTGAAAGACATCAATATGATAATCGGTTTTCAATACTTTCATTAAATCGAAAGGTTCTCTTTGAGGCGTCGATGAATCAACACTATAAACAGACTCTCCCTTCGATGAAACAATACCTGCACCATAAATACGATTGCCTTTCAGTGTTTTAATCAATCCAAATTCAACTGTAAACCAATATAATCTGGCAGCGTATTTCAGCAAGCCCATTTGGCATGCCTCCACACCCTTTTTGCCAAACAACGCCATAAAATCTGAAAAAACAGAATGCGCCAGTAAGGGCATGTGCCCAAAGACATCGTGAAAAATGTCAGGCTCTTGCAAGTAATCGATTTGATCAGCTCGCCGAATAAAACAAGTGGTGGGGAACTGACGCTGCGATAACAAAGTAAAAAACAGTTCATCAGGAATAATGCAAGTCACCGGAACAGGTTTAAAGCCAGTGCTTTTATATAAGGCTTGGGTCAGCTCATCAAAACTTGGCATACGATCTTCATTTAGTTGAAGTAAATGTAAACCTTCAAAAAATTCAGGTGCAGCGCGCTCTTGCAACACGGCTTTTTGGCGCTGAAACAAGGTACGCCACACCACATGATCGGCTTCTGTTAACGGGTGCCAGGGATCGGGGTCTGTAATAATAAAAGTTGCCGCGTCATTCATAAGAGGCGTCCCCGCGCTATATCAGGCCCCTAAGTAATTCTATAGCGTATATAAAAGGGAGGACGAGATATGTATCAAGCTTTATGCGTCTGGTAAAAACCCACCCACCTGCGCTGTCCATAACTTCGTATACAACCCATTTTTCGCTAGCAGAATTTCATGAGATCCATCTTCAACAATATGGCCTTTATCAAACACTAAAATTCTATCCATTTTTAACAGAGTTGAGAGCCGATGCGCAATCACAATTGTGGTTTTATGTTGCATCAACAATTCAAGGCTATTTTGAATTTCTTGCTCTGTTACAGAATCCAAGGCACTGGTGGCTTCATCCATAATTAAGATGGGTGCATTTTTTAAGATGACCCGCGCAATGGCAATACGTTGCCGCTGCCCGCCTGATAATTTAATACCGCGTTCCCCCACCATGGTCTGATAAGCCTGAGGGAGCGTTTGAATAAACCCATGCGCTCCAGCCAATTGTGTCGCACGAATCACCTCATCCATGCTGGCATCCAAGCGCCCATAAGTAATATTTTCTTTTAAAGTACGATGAAACAAAAAAGGCTCTTGCGCAATCATGCCAATGTTTTCTCTCAATGAATCTTGTGTGACCCTGTTGATGTCTTGCCCATCAATCGTGATCCGCCCTTCATCGATATCAAATAATCGCAGTAATAAACTGACAAAAGAAGTTTTTCCGCTACCCGAATACCCAACCAAGCCGATTTTTTCACCTGCTTTAATTTCAACACTTAAATTTTGAAACAGTGGCGTCGCTTGTTTATAGGTAAACCCAATTCGATCAAATTTGATGCTGCCTGCATGGACAACCAATGACTTCGCATCTTTGGCATCCACAATTTCAGGCCCTTCATGAATCAAACTCAAGGCTTGATGACAAATACCCAACTGCTTAAAGAAATTGGGTAACTCCATGCCAGCAAACCAAGCCAGCAATTGCATACTCCAAGTCAAATTAAACACCAATACTAAATCGCCAATTGAAATGTCACCGTGCATCCAAAACACAATGAGGCAACCATGGATCATGACACCTGGCCCCAAAATGCCAAATAAACTCAATCCAAATTTGATTTTTTCGGCACAAAATAACAATTTCTTTTGCGCCAGTAACTCTTCTGTTTGGCTGGACTCAACATTTTTCTGTTCAAATTTTCTTCTGGAAAATAAACGCCACACCACATGATTACTCAAGGAATCAATGATTTTACCATTTAAAATATTACGTTTTTCAGAATGAATGCTCGCGTAATAGGACATTCTCTTCGCTGTGAGAAGGCAAAGCCCCAAATGCAAAATAAGATACCCCGTTAAAATGCCCGCGATTTTAGGGTTCACCCAAAACCAAGTCACTGAAATCGCTATGGTGGCGGCCAATAACACCGGTAACAAAAGCTCCATGAACAGATCCATGACTTCCGTCATGGCTTTCGGCATTTCAGAAATGCGATTGGCAATATCACCCGCAAAGTGATCGATAAAATAACGATGCGAATGTACTTTCACGGCATCAAAGAGTTGAACGCGCACCTCTGCTTCGGTTTCTGGTGCAATCTTGGCATTAATACAACCACTGCCTCTGTAAGACGCTTCACAGTAAAACCACAGCCCTAAACCAATAAAGACGATTTCTTTGATAGCGGGCCAGGCATCACCTGGGTCACCTTGATAGCGCACCACCGTATCAATAAACGAGCCATAAATCAGTGGGAAAAGGGTGTGATCAATCGACCACCCAAAGCAAAACCATTGGCGTACTAAGTACCAATATTTACGTGGCCGAAGGGCCTGTATAAAAAATTGAAAAACTGTTATTTGCGGAGACATAAACCCACTCAAAAATCGATTGGCAATGTGCCGTTTTGGGGGCTGTTGACAATTCGCTATATCGAGATGAAACGACTATTTTCGAGAAACGTAGCGCAGCATACATCAACGTATGTGAGCAACGTATCGCAGAAAATCGAGGCGCTTCATCCGAGATAGTAGAATTGTCAACAACCCCTAGGGACAAGGGTATCTTTTATATTATAGGACGTACTTTATCAGACCACCGCAAGCGGACGAATACACATTGGATCATCATTGCCAATCTTATTCATAAAGGTCGAAACCGGGTGCATTTTGAAACGAAACGTCTCGTTATAAGCCAATAAAGCACTGGTATCTTGTTCACGCCACGACAGTTTAGGATCAAGCCAATGGGTCGCCTTTGCTTCCGGAATCAATAATGGAAAATTCCCCACACCTTCTAATGTTTTGACCAAGATGGCCAGCGTTTCTATTTTTTCACCGTATGGGGCCAAATAACTATCCCACACTGCCGCAAAATGAAATACCGCCGCCTCATCGCGATAAAAATAATAAGGCTGGCTCTTATCATTGGTTTTTTTCCAAATATAAAAGCCATCTGCAGGAATAATGGCGCGGTTTTTTTTAATTAAACTTTGGAAGAGGCTGGCACTCGGATCATAAAACACATTAAATAAACCACGGAATTCCTCAAGATTTTTAGTCCAAGAGGGAACCAACCCCCAGCGCGCAAAATGCAACGGCCCACGCGGACTTTTTGCATAAGGCACCGTTTCAAAAGGCGCAATATTGTAACGCGGCTTTAAAACAACGGCGGGTTCAAACCCAAAATGGGTTCGTAATTGGGGGAGTGAGGCATGTAGAGAATAACGGCCGCACATGGCGCGCTCCCTTTGATTTGTAACTGTTCACCCACTGGCGTCAACTTAAGAGGCTTTCGTCACTGCGAGGGAGGCTTTGCGACCGTGGCAGTCCATCTTCGTTTTTCGATCTTTCAGATGGATTGCTTCACAAAAACGGCCAAACCACCGTGAACTTCGCTCAACTTCAGATTGCCGTTTTTATTCGCAATGACACCGCTGGGCTTAAGTTGGCGCTATTGACTGTTCACCTGTAGCAAGGGACGCTTACTTTGGTTTATTCAACAGTCACCGATTTGGCTAAATTACGCGGCTGATCCACATCTGTGCCACGACGAATCGCCACTTGATACGCCAACAATTGCAACGGAAGCGTCAACAAGATTGGCTGTATCCACTCATCGACTGTGGGCAAGATGCACATCTCTGAAGCATGACGAATATGGGGCGCAGCCGCCTCATCCGTCAAGATAATCAATTGCCCCCCACGCGAGGCCACTTCTTCGATATTAGAATTGATTTTTTCAAAATGCGATCCACTGGGCGCTAAAACCACCACCGGCATATGCTTATCCACCAAAGCCAGAGGACCATGCTTTAATTCGCCTGCGGCATACCCCTCAGCATGAATATACGAAATTTCTTTTAACTTTAATGCCCCTTCTTTGGCGATGGGATACAACGCCCCTCGCCCAATAAATAAAGCATGTTGAGAAGCGCTCATTTTATCAACCATGCTTTCTGTCACACAGTTTGCACTCAATACATCTTGTATACGCAGTGGTAACTGTCTTAATTGTGCCAGGCCACGTGCAAGGGTATCCGCCTTTGCGTTGGGTTCTGCCAACATCATGGTCAACAATAAAAGTGCCGCCAATTGCGCGGTGAAGGCTTTGGTAGAAGCCACACCAATTTCTGGCCCCGCCAATGTGTTTAAAACAAAATCCGCCTCGCGCATCATGGCACTGCCATCCACATTCACGATGGCGAGCGAAGCCATGGCCTTCGATGCTTTTAACGCAGCCAAGGTGTCTGCTGTTTCACCCGATTGCGAAATCACAACAAACAAAGTATGGGGCTCAAAATCACGATCACGATATCGCTCTTCACTTGCCACATCGACACGACAAGGCATGCGCGCAATGGACTCAATCCAATACTGCGCAACCAAACCCGCATGATAACTCGTGCCACATGCGACAATTTCAACCCGTTTAAAACTGGGCCACATGGCAGCAGCGGTTGCGCCCAGTATAGATTCCACTAAATTGTGTGGAACCAAACGATCTTCTAAAGTATCAATGACCGCATCTGCTTGCTCCATGATCTCTTTCAGCATGTAATGCTTGTACTGCCCTTTTGTGGTTTGCTCGAGCGTCAATTCACTTTCTACAAACGCACGCTCAACAGGCTCATGGTGTTTATCGTAGATAACGTAAGTGTCTTTTTTAACAACGGCGCTTTCACCGTCTTCTAAATACACAAAGCGTGTCGTCACCGGTAATAATGCCAAAGCATCCGACGCGACAAAGTTTTCGCCCACGCCTAAACCAATTACCAACGGGCTATTACGCCGTGCGATCACAATGCAGTCCGGTTCTTTTTTATCAATGACGGCAATAGCAAAACTGCCTTTAAGCTGCGGCATCGTGGCATGTACCGCCTGAATGAGCGATGCCCCTTGCGCCACTTTCTGATGAATCAAATGAACAATCACTTCCGTATCTGTCTGAGACGAAAAGGTATAACCCGCCTCAATTAAGAGCCCTTTTAACGCTTCGTGATTTTCTATAATGCCATTATGAATGAGCGCCAATTCATTATTGGATAACATGGGATGGGCATTGGTTTCAGAAGGTGCGCCATGTGTCGCCCATCGGGTATGCGCAATACCGGCTGCCCCTTTTGGTTTTTCTTGCAAGAGGGACTTTTCAAGTGCGGCGACTTTACCTTTGACACGAAAAGCATTTAACTGGCCCGCATCGAGCAGCGCCAAGCCGGCAGAATCATATCCCCGGTATTCTAAACGCTTTAAGCCTTCTACCAAGATAGGCCACACTTCTCGCTGCGCCACTGCCCCCACAATCCCACACATGCTTTATTCCTCGTCTTTTTTGGGTTTTTGCCAATCCAAAACTGTTTTTTGGGTAGCACGACGCACCGTTAAACTGCCCTCCGGCACATCCCTTGTCAGCGTGGTGCCCGCACCAATGGTGGCATTTTTACCTACGCGCACTGGCGCAACCAACTCAACATTCGAACCGATAAAAGCGCCATCACCGATGATCGTTTGATGCTTTTTCGCTCCATCATAATTACAAGTAATGGCCCCGGCCCCAACATTCACATTCGCCCCAATTTCAGCATCGCCAAGATAGGCCAAGTGATTGGCTTTCGTCCCCGTATTCAGGTGAGAATGTTTCACTTCAACAAAATTGCCCACTTTTACTTGATGTTCAAGAACGCTACCAAGACGAATGCGGGCAAACGGTCCAATTTCACAAGCATCCTGTATCACCGCACCGTCTATCACAGAATAAGGGTTTACTTTTACACCTTTGCCTAAGCGGCTGTTTTTAATGATTGCCCCAGCACCAATGTAACAAGCCTCTCCAATTTCAACGTCCCCTTCTAAAATGACATTGATATCTAAGACCACATCTTGCGCAATGTGGACATTGCCGCGAATATCTAAACGGTTAATGTCTTTTACCGAGACACCCTTTGCGCACAAGGCTTCGATGGCACGACGTTGATATAGGCGCTCTGCCTCTTGTAATTGCATGCGATCATTCACACCCAATACCTCATCTTTTGATGCTTGAACGGTTTCTACCAAAACCCCTTCTTCCAAAGCAAATGCAATCACATCTGTCAGATAGAATTCATTTTGTGCATTATTTGGCGCAAGACGTGTTAACCAAGCTTGTAGTTTAGCGCGAGGAAAGACATAAATACCGGCATTCACTTCTGTGATGCTTTTTTCACGTTCGGTCGCATCTTTTTCTTCTACTATTCTCACCACAACCTGATGCTGAGCATCGCGAACCACTCGCCCCAATCCTTTTGGTTTCTCGGCAATATTCGTAATAAACGCCAGTGAATCTGGCGTCGTATTGAGCAAAGCACGCAAGGTGCTGGTTTGTATCAATGGCACATCGCCGCACAGCAGTAACACGCGATCGGTGCTTTCCGATAAAAATGGCATGGCTTGCAGCAAAGCATGGCCTGTGCCCAACCTTTCTGATTGATGGGCCCATTGAATAGGGGTTGGACTTGAAAAAGCAGTGGAATCAAACGAAGGATGCACCACAACGACGGTCTCTTGTGGGTGAAGTGCCGTCGCTGCCGTAATAACATGCGCCAACATACTGCGATCGGCCACAGGATGTAGCACTTTCGCGCAGGCCGAACGCATCCGCGTTCCCTGGCCTGCAGCTAAAATAACAACGCTGAACGACATGGTACCTCCGTAAGGATATGTCCTGAGAAGGCCTGTAATCGTTCACTCCCTACATATCAACCTTTACGAGACAGGCTCTTTTGCAGTTCTTTGATGGTGCGCAATTGCGCAACGGCTTGAATCAACTCTGCTTTAGCCAAGCCGTGATCATAAGTAGACTCGCCCGTACTTAAGCGACGCTCTGCTTCTTGTTTCGCTGACAAGGCTGCAGCTTCATCTAGGTCTTTGGCACGGACACCCGTATCAGCTAAAACCGTTACCCCTTCAGGCTGAACTTCTAATATTCCACCAGAAAGATATAACACTTCTTCCGTGCCATTTTCTAAAATAAAGCGAATGGGGCCAGGCGCAATATATGTCAACAAAGGGGCGTGTTGTGGTGTGACACCTAAGTCGCCCATCTTGCCGCTTGCCACCATAAACTTGGCTTTACCAGAATACAATAAGCCTTCGGCGCTCACGATATCGACATTTAAAAGGGACGCCATTTTTCACCGCCTTACTGAATGGTCTTTGCCTTGGCAATGGCTTCGTCAATGCTGCCCACCATATAGAAAGCCTGTTCAGGCAGATCATCGTATGCACCTTCAACGATGCCTTTGAAGCCACGAATGGTTTCTTTTAATGGCACATACTTACCAGGTGATCCGGTAAACACTTCCGCAACGAAGAAAGGTTGCGACAAGAATCGCTGAATTTTTCTGGCTCTGGCCACGACGCGTTTGTCTTCTTCTGACAATTCGTCCATACCCAAGATGGCAATAATGTCTTTCAGTTCTTTATAACGTTGCAATGTACCCTGTACAGCACGGGCCACATTGTAGTGCTCGTCACCAATCACCAATGGATCAAGCTGACGGCTGGTTGAATCAAGTGGATCCACTGCAGGATAAATACCCAACTCAGCGATTTGACGCGACAACACCACCGTCGCATCCAAATGCGAGAATGTGGTTGCAGGCGAAGGATCGGTTAAGTCGTCTGCTGGCACATACACCGCTTGAATAGAAGTGATCGAGCCTGTCTTTGTAGAGGTAATACGTTCTTGTAATACACCCATTTCTTCAGCCAAAGTAGGCTGGTAACCCACAGCAGAAGGCATACGGCCCAATAAGGCTGACACTTCTGTCCCTGCCAAGGTGTAACGGTAAATGTTGTCAATAAACAACAACACATCTTTGCTTTCATCACGGAATTTTTCTGCAATCGTCAAACCCGTTAAGGCAACGCGCAAACGGTTACCTGGCGGCTCATTCATCTGACCATAAACCAAGGCCACTTTATCAAGCACGTTGGAATCTTTCATTTCGTGGTAGAAGTCGTTGCCTTCACGCGTACGCTCACCTACCCCAGCAAACACAGAATAACCACTGTGCTCGATTGCGATATTACGAATAAGCTCCATCATGTTAACGGTCTTACCCACGCCCGCACCACCGAACAGACCCACTTTACCGCCCTTCGCAAAAGGACAGATCAAGTCGATCACTTTGATCCCGGTTTCAAGAAGCTCATTCGTTACGGCCTGATCTTGGAAAGAAGGCGCTTGACGGTGAATAGCCCAACGTTCTTTTTCGCCAATGTCGCCCTTTTCATCAATAGGGCGCCCCAACACGTCCATAATGCGACCCAAAGTTTCAGTACCGACTGGCACTTTGATGGGTTCGCCTGTAGCGTTAACCGTTAAGCCACGCTTCAAACCGTCTGTTGTGCCCATTGCAATGGTGCGCACCACGCCATCACCCAATTGTTGCTGTACTTCAAGCGTGGTATCCACGCCATCAATCAGCAAGGCTTCATATATTTTGGGAACCATGCCACGAGGAAACTCAACGTCAATCACAGCTCCGATAATTTCGACCACTTTTCCGCTTGTCATGGATAACCTCTTCTCTTGAACTTTGGGCACAGACATCAGCCGCTTACAGCTGCCGCGCCGCCTACAATTTCTGAAATTTCTCTTGTAATGGCTGCTTGACGTGCTTTGTTATAAACCAATCGCAGCTGCGAAATAATATCGCCCGCATTATCGGATGCACTCTTCATGGCGACCATTCTTGCCGCTTGCTCACAGGCCACATTTTCTACCACGCCTTGATAGACCTGGGATTCTATAAACCGAACCAATAATGTATCTAATAAATCTTTGGCATCAGGCTCATAGATATAATCCCAAGGCGAGGCCGGCATGGCTTGCTTCGTGTTTTGCACAGGCAATATTTGTTGCACAGTTGGCTTTTGCGACATGGTGGTTTGGAACGTATTGAATGCCAAATGCAAGGCATCAATTTGTCCAGCCTGAAAACGATCTAGCATCACGCTCACCGGGCCAATGAAATCTGCCAGCACAGGTTTATCGCTTAACTTTGAAAGTTGTGCGACCTTGCTCAGGTGTAAGCGTTTAAAAAAGCCTTCTGCCTTAGAACCAATCAAGCACAATTCAACTTCAACGTTTTTTTCTTGCCATTCACGAGTCGTCTCTAAGATTGTGCGAAATAGATTGGCATTCAAGCCACCACACAAACCACGATCGGTCGAAATCACAATCAAGCCAATACGCTTAACAGGACGTACCTTTAAAAAATCATGCCTGTATTCTGGATTTGCTTCTGCCAAGTGATGAATCACATTCAGAATCTTTTCAGAATAAGGACGTGTGGCCTTCATGCGCTCTTGCGCACGACGCATTTTGCTTGCCGCAACCATTTCCATTGCACGCGTGATCTTTTGCGTATTCTGGATACTCTTGATCTTGGTTCGTATTTCTTTAGCGCCTGACATGGAATTTACCTCTTTTGGTTTTTACCACGCTTGGTTGGCTTTAAATTCTTTCAGAATACTATCCAGTGCCTTCTCAACATCAGCGCTTAGCTCAGGCTGTGCATTGATTTTCTTTAAAATCTCAGCATGGTTGGTTCGTGCATAAGATAAAAGCGCCAATTCAAAATCAACGACTTTACGAATCTCAACGTCATCCAAAAAGCCTTTTTCTGCCGCAAACAACACAATCGACATTTCTGCAACTGATCTGGGGGCAAATTGCTTCTGCTTTAATAATTCAGTCACGCGTTGACCACGTTCCAATTGTTTACGTGTCGCATCATCTAGATCAGATGCAAACTGCGCAAAAGCAGCCAACTCTCTGTACTGCGCCAAAGCCAAGCGAACGCTGCCGCCCAATTTTTTAATAATCTTGGTTTGTGCTGCACCACCCACACGAGACACGGACAAACCCGCGTTAATAGCAGGACGAATACCCGAGTTAAACAAATCGGTTTCTAAGAAAATTTGTCCATCCGTGATCGAAATCACGTTTGTAGGCACGAAAGCAGACACGTCACCTGCTTGGGTTTCAATAATGGGCAATGCGGTCAGCGAGCCTGTCTTACCCTTTACTTCACCATGGGTAACACGCTCAACATATTCAGCATTAACGCGTGCAGCACGCTCCAACAAACGCGAATGCAGATAGAATACGTCGCCAGGATACGCTTCACGACCTGGTGGACGGCGCAATAACAACGACATCTGTCTGTATGCCCAAGCTTGTTTTGTTAAATCGTCATATACGATCAAGGCATCTTGACCACGATCGCGGAAATATTCACCCATTGCACAACCCGCATACGGGGCAACAAATTGCAATGCGGCCGCTTCTGCTGCAGAAGCCGACACAATGATCGTGTGTGCCATGGCACCATGCTCTTCTAATTTACGAACCACGTTCGCAACAGAAGAAGCTTTTTGGCCAATCGCCACATAAATACACTTCACGCCTGTGTCTTTCTGATTGATGATGGCATCAAGCGCAATGGCCGACTTACCGGTTTGTCTGTCACCAATGATGAGCTCACGTTGACCGCGACCCACTGGCACCATCACGTCAATAGACTTGATACCTGTTTGTAATGGCTGGCTCACTGATTGACGCGAAATAACCCCAGGCGCCACTTTCTCAATCGGAGAAAAATGCTTGGTTTGAATTGGGCCCTTACCATCAATAGGGTGCCCCAATGCATTCACCACGCGGCCCAATAAGGCTTCGCCCACTGGCACTTCTAAGATACGGCCCGTGCATTTTACTGTCTGCCCTTCAGCCAATTTAGAGGCGTCGCCCAACAGCACAGCACCGACAGCATCACGCTCAAGGTTTAATGCCATACCGTATAAATCGCCGTCGAAGGCCAACATTTCGCCCAACATAACGTCGGCCAAACCATGCACCACGGCAATACCGTCACCGACTTTGATAATTTTACCCTCTGTGCGGGTTTCGGCTGGTAATTGCAGCTCAGCAATACGTTCTTTAATAAGTTCGCTGATTTCTGATGGGCTTAGATCCATAGCAGGATACCTCTTAACTAATCAATGCGCCGGCGATTCTCGCCAATTTTCCTTTAACAGAACCATCTATCACGGTATCCGCTACTTTAATCACGGCACCGCCTAAAATAGCGGGTTCTACTGTTTGTTGTAATGAAATTGCCTTGTTAAAACGGCTCGCTAAAATCGACTTAATCTTTTGAATAAAGTGATCTTGAGGCACAACCGCCGTAATCAACTCAACATCCACCACCTGTTCACTTTCTTTCTTAAGCAATCCAAACTGTTCGTAAATCGCAGGGAGTGCGATCAAACGATGATTGTTTGCTAAAAGCGTTACAAAACGCTCAAAAGCAGCGTTTTGATTTTGCGGTACGCAACACATCACAAATTTGACTGCCTTTTCAGGGGTCACAGCTGGATCAGATAAGGCCTTAACAACCCTATCGTCACCTAAAAAAAGCGCCAAGCGATGCAACAAACCTTCCCATTCAGTTAAGGCTTTGGCTTCACTTGCCCACTCAAAAGCTGCTTTTGCATACGGCCTTGCAATCGCCAAGACTTTCATACGCGCCTCTTATATTTCTTCAGCCATACTATCAAGCAAAGCGCTATGTACTTTGGCATCCATGTTCTGAGACAACACTTTTTCTGCTGTCAACACGGCAATGCGCACCACTTCGTCCTTTAAGCTTTCTCTGGCACGAACTTGCAGCATTTTTACTTCTTGCTCTGCTGCTTTTAAAATTCGTGTGCGCTCAATGCCTGCTGCTTGCTTCGCTTCTTCGATAATTTGCTGTGCTTGCTTACTCGCATGCTCAACCAAGTCGTTTGCCTTTTCACGTGACATTTTCATTTCACGCGCTGCAGCTGCCTGAGAATCAAGCAATGATTGCTCGCCCTTTTCTGCGGCAGCCAATCCTTCTTCAATTTTCTTTTGGCGCTCATCCAAAGCTCGTGTTAGCGGAGGCCACACAAACTTCATCGTGAAAAGCACAAAAAGTGCGAAGGTGATCATCTGCCCCAAGAGCGTGGCATTGATACTCATTTTTCCACCTCCACGAACATATTAAGCAAAAGGATTAACCAGCGGCATGAATGACATTCATGAGCTCGGCCAAGAATGGGCTTGCAAAGGTAAAGTACAAACCAATACCCACACCAATCATACTGACCGCGTCTAATAAGCCTGCCACGATGAACATTTTTACTTGTAACATCGGAACGGTTTCAGGTTGACGTGCCGCACCCTCTAAAAACTTACCACCCAAAAGACCAAAGCCAATGCCGGTGCCCAAAGCGCCGAAACCAATCAGCATGGCCACGGCAATCGCGGTAATACCTTGTAGATCTGCCACTAAACGAGCTGTCTCTGCCATGTTTCCTCCAACAAAAAACACTAAAAAGAAATTGTGAATGATCAATGATGCTCATGCGCCATGCTGACGTAAACGATCGTCAACATCATAAAAATGAAGGCCTGTAACGTGATCACGATAATGTGAAACGCTGCCCACACCCAACCCAAAGGCCACTGAACCCACCATGGCAAGCAAGCAATAAGGATGAAGATCAACTCACCCGCATACAAGTTACCAAAAAGACGCAAACCTAACGAAATGGGTCTGGCAAGTTCTTCAATAAGCCTAAAAAGCACATTGGCTGGCGCAAAAGCGGGCCCAAACGGCGCAGTCAAGACTTCTTTAGCAAAGCCCATCGGGCCTTTGATTTTAAAGTTGTAATACATCACCAATAATGTCACCCCGAAGGCCATCCCCAGCGTTAAATTGGGATCGGCCGTGGGGACAACACGCAAATGTGTCACACCAGCCAGTGAAGCCGCCCGAGGCAGCAAATCAACTGGGAGTAAATCCATAAAATTCATCAGAAACACCCACACAAAAATGGTGAGCGCTAAAGGTGCCAGCACTGTCGCATTACCATGAAAGGAATCTTTAATTTGCCGATCGACAAACGTAATGATTACCTCAACAAAATTCTGCAACTTACCTGGAACCCCCGCTGTGGCGCGACGGGCAGCCAAAATAAAACAAACCAAAAAAAGCAGGCCACACACCCACGAAACAATCATGGTATCTAGGTGAATCGACCAAAACCCGTGCCCCACATGAAGGTGAGTCAAGTGATGTCGTATGTAGTCTGCGCTGGTGAGCGTCTCATCCATTCTATCCATGGCTTTGCTCTTACCTATTCTTAAAAATGAAGGGGCTAAACCAGTACACCCCTTGCACGATCAAAAAACCAAAAAACATGCCCGCTGCAGGCACGCCCATTTTAAAAAACTGCACTAGGCAGATGGCTGCGACAGCCCACTTAACAAAATGCGCGCGAAGAAAGCGCTTTAGATGCAAACGGCTTTGCGCCGGCCCAACAGGGCGCGACATGCCCAATACACACAAAATATTGGCTAACCAAATCGAAAACCCACCGCAAAACGCGGCCGGTGCACCACCGGGAATGGGTAAAAGTGCAGCGAGCACCACCGAAACAAAAAGCAGCAATGTCTGCACCCAAATAAATCGCTTTGAGCTCTGTTTAATCAGATTCGGGTACGCTGCAAACACCAAAAGCTCGCCTGACGCCAAAGTGGCGGGATTATACGCAGAGGCAACACAACTGACAAGAAGCTTATTGAATATGAGCCAAAATACCGTCTAGTTCCTCTAGGGAGTGGTAACGGATCACGACCAAGCCCTTACCGCGCTCTTGGTGCTTAATAGAAACAGGTGCGCCTAAACGTGAGGCCAAATCTTCTTCTAATCTCACAATATCAGGATCGCTCACCTTCGCGATGGCTTGTGCCACATCGGTTTTAAGGTTTTTAATGAGTCGCTCAGTTTCTCGCACAGATAAGCTGCGGGTTGCCACCGTTTTGGCGACATCTGTCTGTAATCGACCCGATAACCCCAAGAGGGCTTTGGCATGTCCCATTTCTAGGCTGCCGGTTTCAAGAAGATGCTGCACTTCAATATTTAAGTCCATCAATCTTAACAAGTTGGTGATACTGGTTCTCGATTTGCCAACCACATCAGCCACTTCTTGGTGCGTGGCAGAAAAAGTATCTGCAAGACGCTTCAATGCCCGCGCCTCATCCATGGGATTTAAGTTTTCACGCTGAATATTTTCAATGAGCGCCACAGCCATAGCCGCCTCTTCAGACAGCTTTTTAAGCACGGCTGGCACTTTACTGAGCCCAGCCAATTGTGCCGCCCGCCAGCGACGCTCACCCGCCACCAATTCATAAACGCCGACGGCTGTTTCTCTGACAACAATGGGCTGTAAAACGCCTTGTGATTTAATGGAATCCGCCAGTTCTTGTAGTGTGGCGGGGTCAATATCTCTGCGCGGTTGATAAGGGCTGGGTTGTATTAAATCAGTTTTAATATACAGCAATGAATCGGCTGTATCCTTCACTGCAGGCGCATGCGCGGCTTCGGCAGGCTCGATGCTTTCTGGGGTTAACACATCCGCTTCTTTTCCATGAAACGAGTGCGAGAGCAATTCCGTTAGGCCACGGCCTAAACTTGATTTCTTTTTCATAAAACTTTCCCTACCGATCGCCATGTTAAGCCGTCACCGTGTCCACACGTTTCTGTCTGCGACTACTTAGTCTTTGCTCAGCCACTTTAGGAGCCTGCCCCACCATTTCTCTTGCCAGCGCCAAATAACTTTCTGCCCCTTTCGAGCTGGCATCGTATAAAAGGGCTGGTAAACCGTGGCTGGGTGCTTCAGCCAATCGCACGTTACGCGGGATCAGCGTTCGGTATAGTTTATCACCAAAATGAAGCCGTAATTGAGAAAGCACTTCTTCAGCTAACCGATTGCGCGCATCGTACATGGTCCCCAAAACACCCCCAATTTCTAAATTGGGATTAAGTGTTTTTTTGATCTCTGAAATGGTTGCCATTAAATCAGACAACCCTTCAAGCGCATAATATTCACACTGCATGGGAATGAGCACCGCTTGCGCTGCCGTCAGCGCATTCAACGTCAACATATTCAATGAAGGTGGGCAATCAAAAAAAATAAAATCGAAATGGGTTAATTCTGGCTCTAGCGCCGTTTTTAAAATAAAAGCCGGATTTTCCTGGTTCAATAATGTGACTTCAGCGGCTGTTAAATCGCTGTTTGCGGGCAACAAGGCAAATCCTGCGGGCGTTTTACGGATCACTGCTTCAGAAAGCGTTGCTTGCTTTTGCAATACGTCATTCACCGTCACAGCCGGCGCATGTTTATCTATTCCGGAACCCATGGTTGCATTACCTTGCGGATCCAGATCTACCAACAAAACACGGTAACCTAAAAAAGCCAAAGAGGCGGCCACGTTGATGCAGGAAGTGGTCTTTCCCACCCCACCCTTTTGATTGGCGAATGCTAAAGTCTTCGCTGACACGTAAGCGCTCCTTACCGATAACAAATGGCCCTTCGTTCTGATGAGCGAAAGTTTACCTGAGAGCAGGCATGAAACACAGTGCCGAACTTAATTCTTTTTAGAAAGAATAACGAGATGTCGCGCTTCTTGTAGCCCCGGCACCGCCAGCGTTTCGACTTTATATTCCCAGGCAGCAGGAATGTTTTGTAATTCCGCTTCTGGAAACTGCCCCTTCATTGCCAACAACGCACCCTGCTTATCCACAAGATGGCCCGCTTCTTCAATGAATAAGGCTATTTCAGAAAATGCCCGTGAAATTACATTTTGATACAGATGTTGTGTGTGGACACCTTTGGCTGCAGACTGAAGCACATCCACATTATAAAGTTTTAAAGCATGAATCACTTGTTTTAAAAAAATAACCCGCTTTTGATTCACTTCAATCAGAGTGACCTGACGTGTTGGAAATAAAATAGCAAGCGGAATGCCGGGAAACCCGCCGCCTGTCCCCACATCAGCAATACTTCCCGCTTGCAAATGATGCGCAACGCTCAAACTGTCTAACACGTGCTTGGCAATCATCTCTGGCAGTGAACGAACCGCCGTTAAATTATAAACGCGATTCCACTTTTGCAATAACGCCAAGTGCGCAAAAAACGCTTCGATCATTTCTTCCGTAAAAGGCAGGCTCATTGATGACAAGCCTGCTTTTATCGTTTGCGTTAGGCTTACAGACACACATCTTCCTGCATTTTAAATTTTTTAAGATAAATTAAAACAAGCGAAACAGCTGCGGGGGTAATCCCCTGAATGCGCGAAGCCTGTGCAATGGTTTCAGGTCTGTTGTGTATCAGTTTTTCTTTTATTTCTGTCGACAAACCAGACACACGACTGTAATCAAATGATTTTGGAATTTTTGTATTTTCAAGCTTCTTTGTTCTTTCCACTTCTTCATTTTGTCTGCCGATGTATCCCGCATACTTCACATCAATCTCAAGTTGCTCAACAATGGCAGGGTCAATCGTCTTTAAATCCAAGAGGGGTAACAGCGCTTGAATTGAAACTTCGGGGCGCTTCAAGAAAGCCATCGCTTTAATGTCTTCGCTGACATCAATCGAAATGGTTTTTGCAATATCAGCCTTTTTTAACATTGCCTTTTCTAAAACCGCTTTTGCTTTTTCAAGATGTTCTATTTTGACTTGGAAATGTTGCCAACGTACATCGGAGACACAGCCCAAGTCTCTTCCTATTTCAGTTAACCTGCGATCAGCATTGTCTTCACGCAAATGTAAGCGATATTCTGCTCGGCTGGTAAACATGCGATAGGGCTCGCTTGTTCCCTGTGTGACCAAATCATCTACCATCACACCCAAATAGGCTTCATGTCGTTTGGGATACCACGGCTCTTTTTCTTCAACCAATCTGGCCGCGTTAATGCCTGCTAATAATCCTTGCGCCGCGGCCTCTTCATAACCCGTTGTGCCATTAATTTGTCCGGCAAAATACAATCCAGAAATGGTTTTGGTCTCAAGCCAAGGATGCAATCCTCTTGGATCAAAAAAATCATATTCAATTGCGTAACCGGGTCGCGTCACCATAACATTTTCCAAACCTTTAATGGTTCTTAAAAACGCCAGCTGCGCTTCAACCGGTAAAGAAGTCGAAATGCCATTTGGGTAAATTTCATTTACATGCAACCCTTCTGGCTCTAAAAAAATCTGATGGTGATCCTTATCTTTAAAGCGAGTGATCTTGTCTTCGATTGAAGGACAATAGCGAGGACCACGCCCTTCGATGGCGCCCGTAAACATCGGCGAACGATGCAAATAAGCGCGAATGATATCGTGCGTACGTTCATTTGTATGCGTGATATGGCAGGCCACTTGCTGTGGATGCTCAGCAGTATGCCCCATAAAAGAAAAAACTGGGCTTGGCGTATCGCCCCACTGCGGAACCAATTCATTAAAATTGATGCTCCGCTTATCCAATCTTGCGGGTGTGCCTGTTTTCAAGCGCCCAACCATAAAGGGAAGCTCGCGCAATGTTTGTGAAAGCGTGATGGACGCAGGATCGCCTGCTCTTCCCCCTGATTGTTGCGCTTCCCCCACATGAATGCGACCGTTTAAAAATGTTCCTGCCGTGAGCACAACCGCTTTGGCATAAAAATCTAAACCGACCGCTGTGCGCACACCGACAACACGATCACCTTCTAAAATTAAACGCTCCACCATTTGTTGAAAAATACTTAAGCAAGGTGTGTTCTCTAAAATTTCACGAACCACCACACGATAAAGTTGGCGATCAGCTTGCGCACGGGTTGCGCGCACAGCCGGCCCCTTGCTTTCATTCAATGTACGAAATTGTATGCCCGCTTTATCAATGGCGCGCGCCATCACACCATCTAAAGCATCAATTTCTTTTACCAAGTGTCCTTTGCCAATACCACCAATGGCAGGATTGCATGACATCGCTCCCAAATTATCAATGCTTTGGGTAATGAGCAGCGTTTCTTTTTGCATCCGTGCAGCGGCATGTGCAGCTTCTGTCCCAGCGTGCCCACCGCCTATCACAATCACATCAAACATTTGCTTCATTTTTATTATTTCCCAATACAGAAGGCGCTGAAGATATCGCCCAACAACTCATCGCTCGTTATTTTTCCAATGATTTCAAATAAACTTTCATGCGCTTGACGGCACTCTTCGGCCACCACTTCAAGATAATTATTCGATTGAAAGGCTTGGGCTGCATTTTGCATTTTTGAAAACGCCAGCTCTAAAGCCAAGACATGTCTGGTTCGCGCTAAAAAAGCATTTTCATCAATTTTCTCGCGCCCTTTGAATAGACTCTGCTTCAGCAGCGCCAAGCCTTCACCCGTTTTCGCCGAAATATAAATAGGACCTTCTGGCAAATGTTTTCTTTGCGCTTCTGTCAGGCAATCTATTTTGTTCACAACATGCACGCAGGCCAAATGTGAAATATCAATAGATGCCACAGCGTCCGATTCTGTTTGCATTGCATCTTGTAAATACCAAACCACATCCGCTTGAGCCAAGCGCGCTTGTGTTCGCCTTATTCCTTCTTGCTCAATGGGATCGTTGCTTTCTCTTAGGCCGGCCGTATCAAATAGCAACACTTGGCAGCCTTCTACTAAAATGGTGCGTTCAATAACATCACGTGTTGTACCCGGGATGTGACTGACAATGGCAGCGTCTTCTTCAACCAGCGCATTTAACAAGCTAGATTTGCCGACATTGGGTGCGCCCACCAAGGCTACTTTAATTCCCTCTTGCAAGCGCACACTGTTTTTTGCTTTTTGTAATAGCGTTTGTAATGCTTGTATGAATGTCTGCAACTCTCGATGCAGTTTCTCGTGCGCGGCCTCTACCTCTTCAGGAAAATCTAAGTACGCCTCTAATTCCATCCGAATTAACCGCAAAGCTTTTGCCAAAGCATCGATTTGTTTTGAAAACTCGCCTTGCAAAGATCGCTGCGCGGCTTTTAATGCTGTTTCTGAAGAGGCATGAATTAAATCACACAAAGCTTCCGCTTGTGCCAGATCCATTTTTCCATTTAAAAAAGCGCGCTTGGAAAACTCACCAGGCTCCGCCAATCGTGCCCCTAAGTGAACGGCTGTTTTGATAAGCGCATCTTCAATCAGGGGATTGCCATGAATTTGACACTCAACGACATCTTCACCGGTAAAAGAGTGTGGCCCTTCAAACAAAAGCAAAATGCCTTCATCTAAGTAAACATCGTTCGAATCATACAATTTTGAATAAGAAGCAAGACGCGGCGTGAGGTTTTTCTTTGAAAGTATTGCGGCAATGCTTTTTGCTTTAGATCCCGATAATCGCACAACACTCACGCCCGCTTTTCCTGCGGGCGTGGCGCGTGCGACGATCGTGTCCGATCCCATTTAGGCACCTATTCTTTTGGTGATCACCCATTGTTGCGAAATAGACAACACGTTATTTACAACCCAATACAACACCAATCCGGCAGGGAAGTTCATAAACAATACGGTGAAAACAATAGGCATCATCATCATGACTTTTGCCTGAGTGGGATCCGCTGGTGCAGGACTTAACCTTTGTTGCACCAACATACTTAAGCCCATGCAAATGGGTAAAACAAAATAAGGATCTTTTGCAGACAAATCTTGTATCCAACCAATAAAGGGCGCCTGACGCAATTCAACACTTTCAAGCAACACATAATAGAGCGAAATAAACACCGGGATTTGCACCAAGATAGGCAAACATCCGCCTAATGGGTTTACTTTTTCCCGCTTATACAATTCGATCACTTTTTGACTCATCTGCTGACGGTCTTCACCATAACGCTCTTTTAAGCGCTGCATTTCTGGTTGAATCTTGCGCATTTTTGCCATCGAGCGATAACTGGTTGCAGATAACTGAAAAAACAGCAGTTTGATCAATAGCGTCACCAAAATAATGGCCGCACCCCAATTACCAACATACTGATGAATTGATTTTAATAACCAAAAAATGGGTTGGGCTATGGGCCAAAAAATTCCGTAATCCACCGTAAGCTCTAAACCAGGAGACAGCTCGCCCAATACCTTAGGCACTTCAGGCCCCATGTACAAAGAAGCGGAAACCGTTTTTTCTTGCCCAGGCAAAACTTCGATTTCTGGATTGATAAAACCCACAGAATACAATTTATCATCAACACGACTGTAGAGCTCATGCGTGGCGTCAGGATCAGGAATCCATGCGCTCACAAAATAGTGCTCCATCATGGCAACCCATCCCCCCTTCTCTTTCATATCAAGGGGTTTTTTACGCATGTCAGAAAAAGAAAGCTTGGTGTAAGGCTCATCTTCTTGATGGTACGCCGCACCGGTGTAAGCAGACGTGCTCGATAACAATCCACTCGATGATTTTTCGTCACGCTTAATTTGCCCATACATACGACCATGCCAAGGTGTCGACATATTGTTTTTAATAAAATACGAAACGGTGGCAACATAATTGCCACGAATAAATTCGATTCGTTTTTCAACAGTGAGCCCCTGACCATTACGCCAGATAAAAGGCACCACTAAAGATTCTGAGGCGGGGGTTAAACGATAGTCTGTTTTTTCTGATACCCAAACAGCACGACCTCGTTCACGAGAATCAGGGCCCATATCACTGATCAGGCCGCCCTGCACAATGTAATAACGATTGGGATCACGGTTGAGCAAAGAAAAAGGCTGCGCGTTGTCACCAGAAATAGGAAATTGCTTCAATTCGGTTTTAATAAAATCGGCACCATTCGGATCGATTTTTATTGCAAACACATCTGTTTCGACATTGACCATGCCTTTAAGCGGCTCTGCCCCTGGTACCATACCCACAGTAGGCACCGCACTCATTTCTCCCGCTTTACCAGGCAACGCAGACACCTCAGAAGTCACTACTTTCGCAGCCTCACTGCTTTGATGCCATTTGTCCGCCAACAACATGCCCAGCGCCATCATTGCAAAAATCAAAAAAAGCCGAATTTTTTGGGTATCCATAATCAGGTTGACGCCTTCTGTTTTTTCTTATCACAACACTGTCTTGCGGTGGGCACAGGATCTAAGCCACCTGATGAAAAGGGATGGCAACGCAAAATCCGCTTGGCAATTAACCAACCGCCTCGAATCAACCCATGCTGATTCAGACTGGCAATGGCATAACTTGAGCAACTTGGCGTAAATCGACAACTATTTTGCAATAGCGGACAAATGAAATAGCGATACGCCCGGATACACCACACGGCACTCTGAACAATTAAGCGCTTAAAGATTGCCATAACTGTGGTAAGTGGCATTTTAGGCTCTCCACCAATTTAGCCGGATCTCCCCGCACCAAAAGCACAATGTCTACCCTGGCCAAATCAGCTTGCGCCAGCCTAAAGCTTTCTCTGGCCAGGCGCTTGATCTTGTTACGATCAACGGCGCGACGAACTTGCTTTTTTGATACCGCTAAACCAAAGCGCGCGTGTGACAAACCATTCGCCCTAACAAGCAGCGTCACCCCAGCTCGATGTACCCGCTTCGCATCATCGAACACATTACTAAATTCACTTTTTTTTAGTAACCGAACATGCTTTGGAAAGGCGTTTTGGTTATCAGTGACCACTTTTAACCGTTTGTCTTACGACTAACAGCCAAACGTGTACGCCCTTTTTTGCGTCTTGCACTCAAAATCTTGCGGCCATCAGCCGTTGCCATGCGTGCTCTAAAGCCATGTTTATTAAGGCGTTTTCTGCCGTGTGGGTTATACGTAAAGCTCATAGTTCAGACATCCTCTACCTGGAATACTTCGAAGGGCAGCGATTCTAGCAGACTTTCTTTGTCTCGCCAACGGCTGCATAAGGTGTGCGCTGTATTGTGTGAAATGCGTGTAAAGACAGGCTTTCTGTTTTTCCCTTATTTTCATGCACAGTGCGTACCGGCTTACACAAGCATTAAACAGATTCTATGCAGTTGTTATAATTCGTTTAACGCCTTGTTTTTTATAGAGTAATCGTGGTTTTCCACAGATTTAAGCTGCTTAATCATAAAAGATCTTATAGATCTCTTTTAAAGATCATTATTGTAAGGCAATTGAAATTTATCCTTGAGCTTGAATCACAAAAAATCGAGTCACGCCATCCGAGACAGCAGCGTTGTCAGCAGTTCCTAAAAAAACATTAAAAATATCTTTATTTATATCTTGATGATTATGATCTTAATTAGAGGCGCTATTTTCGGTGGAGAACGCTATTTATTTGTTTATTTTCAACCTGTTACAACATGTATAAGCGTGAGGGGGAATACGGTAAGAGCGCTTATCTTTATGTGGATAAAAAGGGTGGCCTGGATTTGATACGCATCAAGGGTAAATCGAGCCTGTAAAATAAATTGTGTAACTGCTTATTCTTAAGATATGAAAGTATCTGTTTTAAAAAGTAAGGAATAAGCATGGAAACTAAATTTAATATAGACCCAAAACTAGTTGATGAACTTGCGAA
>Ga0302221_10000046_pt1 | contig 141336 bp, 116 predicted proteins | sample II_Palsa_E2_1_FD_193517 | JGI IMG/M metagenome (GOLD analysis project Ga0302221, IMG submission 193517) | Peat permafrost microbial communities from Stordalen Mire near Abisko, Sweden - II_Palsa_E2_1 | ecosystem: Environmental > Terrestrial > Soil > Palsa > Peat permafrost | place: Sweden... | reverse complement strand
ACTTATAGTTTCACTAATGGCACATGTGCTAATACAGCTACCACTTCTGTAACTATAAATGCGCTTCCAACGGCAACGATTTCTTACAGTGGATCACCTTATTGTGCAACAGGTACAGCGACAGTCACCCAAACAGGTCAGGCTGGTGGGACTTACAGTTCAACCGCTGGACTTAGCATTTCTGCTGCTACAGGCGCGATCAACCTAGCCACGAGTACGGCAGGAACATATACGGTTACTTATAGTTTCACTAATGGCACATGTGCTAATACAGCTAGCACTTCTGTAACTATAAATGCACTTCCAACAGCAACGATTTCTTATAGTGGATCCCCTTATTGTGCAACAGGTACATCGACAGTCACCCAAACAGGTCAGGCTGGTGGGACTTACAGTTCAACCGCTGGATTAAATATTACAGCAGCAACAGGCGCGATTAATCTGGCAACAAGTACGCCCGGTACCTACACAGTCACCTATAGTTTCACTAATGGCACATGCAATAACACCACTACTACTTCAGTAACGATCAATGCTCTTCCTAGTGCGACCATCAGCTATGCCGGCAGCCCCTATTGTGCAACTGGTACAGCCACTGTAACCCAAACGGGTCAAGCGGGCGGCACTTATAGTTCTACTGCTGGATTAAATATTACCGCTGCCACAGGAGCCATCAATCTCGTGACAAGTACGGCAGGAACATATACGGTTACTTATAGTTTCACTAATGGCACATGTGCTAATACAGCTACAACTTCTGTAACTATAAATGCGCTTCCAACAGCAACGATTTCTTACAGTGGATCACCTTATTGTGCAACTGGAACTGCAACAGTCACGCAAACAGGTCAGGCTGGAGGAACTTACAGTTCAACAGCCGGACTAAATATTACAGCTGCAACGGGAGCTATCAACCTGGCGACAAGCACGCCTGGCATCTATACGGTCACCTATAGTTTCACAAATGGAACATGTAATAATACGACTACAACTACCATCACGATTAATGCTCTGCCAACTGCAACGATTGCATATGCTGGGTCACCTTATTGTGCAATTGGTACAGCCACTGTAACGCAAACTGGTCAAGCAGGTGGCAGCTACAGTTCAACGGCTGGATTAAATATTACTGCTGCCACAGGCGCTATCAATCTTTTGACAAGTACTCCTGGGACTTACACAGTGACTTATAGTTTCACAAATGGTACATGTCCTAACACGACCACAGCCACAGTAATAATAAATGCATTGCCAACTGCAACGATTGCTTATAGTGGATCACCTTATTGTGCGACTGGTACAGCGACAGTGACACAGACTGGTCAAGCGGGGGGAACCTTCAGTTCAACCGCAGGACTAAGCATTACCGCTGCCACAGGAGCCATCAATCTCGTGACAAGTACGGCAGGAACATATACGGTTACTTATAGTTTCACTAATGGCACATGTAATAACACCACTACTGCTTCAGTAACTATCAATGCTCTTCCAACTGCGACCATCAGCTATGCCGGAAGCCCATATTGTGCAACTGGTACGGCCATTGTAACGCAAACGGGTCAAGCGGGTGGCACCTACAGCTCAACAGCTGGATTAAATATTACCGCTGCCACAGGAGCTATCAACCTGGCGACAAGCACGCCTGGCACCTATACGGTCACCTATAGTTTCGGTAATGGCACTTGTACAAATACGACAACAACTTCTATAACAATTAATGCTCTGCCAACTGCAACGATTGCTTATGGTGGTTCACCTTATTGTGCGACTGGCACAGCCACCGTAACGCAAACTGGTCAAGCAGGTGGCAGCTACAGTTCAACCGCTGGATTAAATATTACTGCGGCAACCGGCGCGATTAATCTTTTTACAAGTACTCCTGGTACATACACAGTGACTTACAGTTTCACTAATGGTATATGCAATAACACAACTACTGCATCCGTAACCATTAATGCGCTACCAACAGCAACCATTGCCTATAGCGGATCACCATATTGTGCGACGGGATTAGCAACAGTAACGCAGACAGGTCAAGCCGGTGGTACTTATAGTTCAACCGCTGGATTAAATATTACCGCTGCAACGGGCGCGATCAACTTGGTGACAAGCACTGCCGGTTCCTATACAGTCACCTATAGTTTCAGTAATGGCACTTGTACAAATACGACTACAACTACTGTCACTATACATGCTTTACCAACAGCAACGATTGCATATGGTGGTTCACCTTATTGTGCAACAGGTACAGCCACTGTAACGCAAACTGGTCAAGCAGGTGGCACCTACAGTTCAACTGCTGGATTAAATATTACTGCGGCAACAGGCGCGATTAATCTTTTGACAAGTACTCCTGGTACCTATACGGTGACGTATAGCTTCACAAATGGCACTTGTCCTAACACCACCACAGCCTCAATAACAATTAATGCGTTACCAACAGCAACAATCGCATATGCTGGATCACCATATTGTGCAACTGGCACAGCAACTGTAACCCAAACAGGTCAGGCTGGTGGGACTTACAGTTCAACCGCTGGACTTAGCATTTCTGCTGCTACAGGTGCGATCAACCTAGCCACGAGTACGGCAGGAACATATACGGTTTCTTATAGTTTCACCAATGGTACCTGTTCTAACACTACGACAACCTCCGTCACCATAAATGCATTGCCAACAGCAACAATTGCTTATGCGGGATCGCCATATTGCGCAACCGGTACTGCAACAGTCACTCAAACAGGTCAGGCTGGTGGTAATTATAGCTCAACCGCTGGTCTAAATATTACTGCGGCAACGGGCGCGATCAACCTGGCAACAAGCACACCTGGCACCTATACGGTGACTTATAGCTTTACAAATGGCACTTGTACAAATGCCACGACAACTTCTATCACGATAAATGCATTGCCAACGGCAACGATTGCTTATGCGGGTTCACCTTATTGTGCAACAGGTACAGCTACTGTAACGCAAACTGGTCAGGCGGGTGGCACTTATAGTTCAACAGCGGGATTAAATATTACTGCTGCCACGGGCGCTATCAATCTTTTGACAAGTACTCCTGGTACCTATACGGTGACTTATAGCTTCACAAATGGCACTTGTCCTAACACCACCACAGCCTCAATAACAATTAATGCATTACCGATAGCAACGATTGCCTATAGTGGATCACCTTATTGTGCAACAGGAACGGCAACTGTAACGCAAACTGGTCAAGCAGGTGGCAGCTACAGTTCAACAGCCGGATTAAATATTACTGCTGCAACTGGCGCAATTAATCTTTTGACAAGTACGCCTGGCACCTACACTGTGACTTATAGTTTCACAAATGGAACATGTACAAATACCACGACAACTGCTATCACGATAAATGGATTGCCAATAGCTACGATCGCATATGCTGGGTCACCTTATTGTGCAACTGGCACAGCCACTGTAACGCAAACAGGTCAAGCGGGCGGCACTTATAGTTCTACCGCCGGATTAAATATTACCGCTGCCACAGGAGCCATCAACCTGGCAACAAGTACGCCTGGCACCTACACGGTGACATATAGTTTTACAAATGGCACTTGCACAAACAGCACGACAACTTCTATCACGATAAATGCATTGCCGACTGCAACGATTGCTTATAGTGGATCACCTTATTGTGCGACTGGTACAGCGACAGTGACTCAAACAGGTCAAGCAGGAGGCGCATACAGTTCAACGGCTGGATTAAATATTACCGCAGCAACAGGCGCAATCAACCTGGCGACAAGCACGCCTGGCACCTATACCGTGACCTATAGTTTCACAAATGGAACATGTACAAATACCACGACAACTGCTATCACAATAAATGCATTGCCAACAGCAACGATTGCTTATGCGGGTTCACCTTATTGTGCAACAGCTACAGCAACAGTGACTCAAACAGGTCAAGCGGGAGGTACTTACAGTTCAAGCGCGGGATTAAATATTACCGCGGCAACAGGAGCAATCAACCTGGCAACAAGTACTCCAGGTACGTATACCGTGACTTATAGTTTTAGTAACGGTACCTGTAACAACACTGCTACAGCATCAGTAACCATTAATGGTCTACCAACAGCAACGATTGCATATGCGGGATCACCATATTGTGCATCTGGAACTGCAACAGTCACGCAAACAGGTCAAGCGGGAGGTACTTACAGTTCAAGTGTGGGATTAAATATTACCGCTGCAACAGGCGCAATCAACCTGGTAACAAGTACTCCTGGTACGTATACCGTGATTTATAGTTTTAGTAACGGTACCTGTAACAATACTGCTACAGCATCAGTAATCATTAATGCTCTACCAACAGCAACGATTGCATATGCTGGGTCACCTTATTGTGCAACTGGAACTGCAACAGTCACGCAAACAGGTCAGGCTGGAGGAACTTACAGTTCAACAGCCGGACTAAATATTACCGCTGCAACGGGAGTTATCGACTTGGTAACAAGTACGCCTGGTACGTACACAGTTACATACAATTTTAGTAATGGGCCTTGTAATGGCACTTCAACTGCTTCTGTAACAATCAATGCACTGCCGACGGCAACAATTGCATATAGCGCTTCTCCATATTGCGCAACAGGTACGGCAACTGTAACGCAAACAGGTCAGGCGGGAGGCAGCTACAGTTCAACAGCCGGATTAAATATTACTGCTGCAACTGGCGCAATTAATCTTTTGACAAGTACGCCTGGCACCTACACCGTAACTTATAGTTTTGGAAACGGTACATGTAATAATACCACGACATCTTCGGTTACAATTAATGCTTTGCCAACAGCAACTATCGCTTATGCGGGTTCACCTTATTGTGCAACAGGTACCGCAACTGTAACACAAACAGGGGAAGCTGGTGGCACATATAGTTCTACGGCTGGTCTTATTATTAATTCATCCACAGGAGATATCAATTTAGGAACTAGTACTTTAGGTACATATACTGTCAGCTATATTTTCACAAATGGCACCTGCAGCAATACCACAACCACTACCGTCACTATTAATGCTTTGGCAACAGCCACAATCTCTTATCCGGGATCGCCCTATTGTGCAACTGGGTCAGCAAATGTTACCCAGACTGGACAAGCTGGAGGAACCTATAGTTCTACTGCCGGATTAATTATTACTGCCGGAACAGGGGCGATAAATCTTTCAACCAGCACTCCTGGAACTTATACCGTAACATATAGTTTCGGCAACGGAATATGTGACAATACAACTACTACCTCAGTTACGATCAACCCCTTACCGGCCGCAACAATTAACTATACAAGCAATCCCTATTGTGCAACCGGTACAGCAACAGTCACACAAACAGGTCAGGCGGGTGGTTCTTATAGTTCAACAGCTGGTTTAAGTATTACCGCTGCCACAGGAGCTATCGACCTGGCGACAAGCACACCTGGCACTTACACGATAACTTATAGTTTCACAAATGGTATATGTAATAATACCACAACAAGCTCGATCACTATTAATGCATTGCCAACGGCAACGATTGCTTATGCGGGTTCACCTTATTGTACAACTGGAACTGCAACAGTCACACAAACAGGACAAGCTGGGGGCACCTATAGCTCAACACCAGGTTTAGTCATCACAGCCGCAACAGGTGCTATCAACCTGGCTGGCAGCACTCCGGGGACTTATACTGTTACTTATACTTTTACGAACGGGACTTGCCCAAATACAGCTACATCCCCTATTACTGTGGTGGCGATTCCAACAGCTACTATTGCCTATACTGCGAATCCATATTGTGCAACTGGTACAGCAACTGTAACCCAAACGGGTCAAGCTGGTGGCACTTACAGTTCTACTGCCGGTCTAAATATTACAGCTGCAACTGGCGCGATCAACTTGGCAACAAGCACCCCTGGAACTTATACAGTGACTTACAGTTTCACAAATGGTACATGCACAAATACCACGACAACTGCTATCACGATAAATGCATTGCCAACAGCTACGATTGCATATGCTGGGTCACCTTATTGTGCAATTGGTACAGCCACTGTAACGCAAACTGGTCAAGCCGGTGGCACTTATAGTTCTACAGCAGGTCTAAATATTACCGCCGCCACAGGAGTTATCAACCTGGCGACAAGCACGCCTGGCACCTATACAGTCACCTATAGTTTCACAAACGGAACATGTAATAATACGACTACAACTACTGTCACGATAAATGCCCTACCAACAGCAACGATTGCTTACGCTGGATCACCATATTGTGCAACAGGTACAGCGACAGTCACCCAAACAGGTCAGGCTGGTGGGACTTACAGTTCGACCGCAGGACTTAGTATAACAGCGGGAACCGGCGCAATCAACCTGGCGACAAGTACAGTGGGTACGTACACAGTCACCTATAGTTTCACAAATGGAACATGTAATAATACGACTACAGCTACTGTCACGATAAATGCCCTACCAACAGCAACGATTGCTTATACTGGATCACCATATTGTGCAACTGGTACAGCCACTGTAACCCAAACGGGTCAAGCAGGTGGTACTTATAGTTCTACTGCTGGATTAAATATTACCGCGGCAACAAGCGCAATCAACCTGGCAACAAGTACTCCAGGTACGTATACCGTGACTTATAGTTTTAGTAACGGTACCTGTAACAATACTGCTACAGCATCAGTAACCATTAATGCTCTACCAACAGCAACGATTGCTTATACTGGATCACCATATTGTGCAACTGGTACAGCAACAGTAACCCAAACGGGTCAAGCAGGTGGTACTTATAGTTCTACTGCTGGATTAAATATTACCCCCACCACAGGAGTTATCAACCTGGCGACAAGCACGCCTGGCACCTATACAGTCACCTATAGTTTCACAAACGGAACATGTAATAATACGACTACAAATTCTATTACGATTAATGCCCTTCCTAGTGCGACCATCAGTTATGCCGGAAGCCCATATTGTGCAACTGGTACAGCAACTGTCACCCAAACGGGTCAAGCGGGTGGCACTTATAGTTCTGCTGCTGGATTAAATATAACCGTTGCCACAGGTGCAATCAACCTGGCAACCAGCACACCAGGTACCTATACAATTACATACAGTTTTACAAATGGCACTTGTACAAATACCACGACAACTTCTATCACAATAAATGCATTGCCAACAGCAACGATTGCTTATGGTGGATCACCATTTTGTGCGACAGGCACCGCAACAGTAACCCAAACAGGTCAAGCTGGTGGTACTTATAGTTCTACTGCAGGCCTTAGCATAACAGCAGCGACAGGCGCGATCAACCTGGCAACAAGTACGCCTGGTACCTACACAGTGACATATAGTTTTACAAATGGAACATGTAATAATACGACTACAGCTACTGTCACGATAAATGCCCTACCAACAGCAACGATTGCTTACACTGGATCACCATATTGTGCAACTGGTACAGCAACTGTAACCCAAACGGGTCAAGCCGGCGGTACTTATAGTTCTACTGCTGGATTAAATATTACCGCTGCCACAGGAGCTATCAACCTGGCGACAAGCATACCTGGGACTTACACAGTGACCTATAGTTTCGGCAATGGAATCTGTACAAATACAACAACAGCATCCATAACAATTAATGTCCTTCCAACTGCAACAATTGCATTCAGTGGCACCCCTTACTGTGCAAGCGGAATAGCAACAGTAACGCAGACTGGTCAAGCCGGTGGTACTTATAGCTCAACAGCTGGACTAAGTATAACTGCGGCAACTGGTGATATTAATTTGGCAACCAGCACACCAGGAACTTACACGGTTACCTATAGTTTCACAAATGGAACATGTAATAATACGACTACAGCTACTGTCACGATAAATGCCCTACCAACAGCAACGATTGCATATGCAGGCTCACCTTATTGTGCAACTGGCACTGGCACTGTAACGCAAACCGGTCAAGCAGGCGGCAGCTACAGCTCAACAGCTGGATTAAATATTACCGCTGCCACAGGAGCTATCAACCTGGCGACAAGCACGCCTGGTACCTACACGGTCACCTATAGTTTCGGGAATGGAACTTGTATAAATACAACAACAGCATCTATAACTATTAATGCATTACCAACAGCAACGATTGCCTATAGTGGATCACCATATTGTGCGACAGGAACAGCGACAGTGACACAAACCGGTCAAGCAGGAGGTATTTATAGTTCAACAGCCGGATTAAGTATTACTGCTGCAACTGGCGATATCAACCTGATGACAAGTACCCCTGGCACATATACAGTTACCTATAGCTTCAGTAATGGCACCTGTAATAATACCACCACTACCAATGTTACAATAAACACGTTACCCACCGCTACTATCACCTACGCTGGATCGCCTTATTGTGCGACAGGAATAGCAACAGTAACGCAGACAGGTCAAGCCGGTGGTACTTATAGCTCAACAGTTGGATTAAGTATTATAGCGGCAACTGGTGATATCAATCTGGCAACCAGCACACCAGGAACTTACACGGTGATTTATAGTTTCACAAATGGGGCCTGTGCTAATACCACTAATACATCAGTCACAATAAATGCACTTCCAACAGCGACTATAGCTTACGGCGCTTCGCCTTATTGTGCAACAGGGACGGCTACAGTAACGCAAACCGGTCAAGGCGGGGGTAGTTATAGCTCCACTGCTGGATTGAGTATAACTGCGGCAACTGGTGATATCAATTTGTCGACAAGTACTCCTGGCACGTATACTGTTACTTATAGCTATACAAATGGCGCATGTAATAATACCAGCACGGCTACCGTCACCATAAACGCACTACCTACCGCGACCATTAGTTATGCTGGGACGCCTTATTGTGCAACAGGAATAGCATCCATAACCCAAACTGGTCAGCCTGGTGGAACTTATAGCTCTACTGCTGGATTAAATATTACCGCTGCCACTGGAGCAATCAACCTGGCGACAAGCATACCTGGGACTTACACAGTGACCTATAGTTTCGGCAATGGAATCTGTACAAATACAACAACAGCATCCATAACAATTAATGTCCTTCCAACTGCAACAATTGCATACAGTGGCACCCCTTACTGTGCAAGCGGAATAGCAACAGTAACGCAGACTGGTCAAGCCGGTGGTACTTATAGCTCAACAGCCGGACTAAGTATAACTGCGGCAACTGGTGATATCAATTTGGCAACCAGCACACCAGGAACTTACACAGTTACCTATAGTTTCACAAATGGAGCTTGTGCTAATACCACAAATACATCAGTCACAATAAATGCACTTCCAACAGCGACTATAGCCTATGGCGGTTCACCTTATTGTGCGACAGGAACGGCTACAGTAACGCAAACAGGTCAAGGCGGAGGTAGCTATAGCTCCACTGCTGGATTAAGTATAACTGCGGCAACTGGTGATATCAATTTGACGACAAGTACTCCAGGCACCTACACAGTTACCTACAGCTTTACAAATGGGACTTGCAATAATACCGCCACTGTATCCATTTCTATCAATGCATTGCCGACTGCAACGATTGCTTATACTGGATCGCCTTATTGTGCGACAGGAACGGCAACGGCAACGCAGACTGGTCAGGCGGGTGGTTCTTATAGCTCAACAGCCGGACTAAGTATTACTGCGGCAACTGGTGATATCAATTTGGCAACCAGTACACCTGGGACTTACACAGTGACCTATAGTTTCGGGAATGGAACTTGTATAAATACGACAACAGCATCTATAACTATTAATGCACTGCCAACAGCAACGATTGCTTATAGTGGATCACCATTTTGTGCGACAGGCACCGCAACAGTAACCCAAACAGGTCAAGCCGGTGGTATGTATAGCTCTACGGCTGGATTAAGTATTACTGCGGCAACTGGTGATATCAATTTGGCAACCAGTACACCAGGGACTTACATGGTGACCTATAGTTTCAGTAATGGAACTTGTTCAAACACCACTACTACGTCAGTAGCTATAAATGCACTTCCAACAGCAACGATCGCTTATACTGGATCGCCTTACTGTGCAATAGGAACGGCAGTCGTCACACAAACGGGTCAACCAGGTGGCAATTATAGTTCCACTGCTGGATTAAATATTATAGCTGCAACCGGCGATATTAACCTGGTGACAAGCACCCCTGGCACGTATACCGTTACCTATAGCTTCAGCAATGGCACTTGTAATAATATTACGACTACCACTGTTACAATAAACGCATTACCCACCGCTATTATCATCTACGCTGGGTCGCCTTATTGTGCAACAGGAACAGCAACGGTAACGCAGACGGGTCAAGCGGGTGGTAATTATAGCTCTACAGTTGGATTAAGTATTATAGCTGCAACTGGCGATATCAATCTGGCAACCAGCACACCAGGTACTTACACGGTGACTTATAGTTTCACAAATGGGGCCTGTGCTAACACCACCAATACTTCAGTCACAATAAATGCACTACCAATAGCGACTATAGCATACGGCGGTTCGCCTTATTGTGCGACGGGATCAGCAACCGTAATTCAAACAGGCCTGTCTGGCGGCACTTATAGCTCTACAGCAGGGCTTTCAATTGACCCAGTGTCCGGTACGATTGATTTGACAGGCAGTGCAGGGGGAACTTACACAGTCACCTACACTTTCACCAATGGAACTTGTACTAATATTGCCACAAGCTCAGTTACCATAAACGCATTGCCGTCTGCAACAATTTCATATGCTGGATCGCCTTATTGTGCAACCGGTACGGCTTCAGTAACCCAGACTGGTCAGGCAGGTGGAACATACAGTTCTACAGTTGGCTTAAGCATCATTGCGGCTACCGGAGCTATCGACCTGGCAAGCAGCACACCCGGAACCTACACCGTTACCTATAGTTTTAGTAATGGAATCTGCTCAAATACGGCAACTACTTCTGTAATTATAAATGTATTGCCAACGGCAACAATCAGTTATTCAGGCAGTCCCTATTGCGCAAACGGTAGTGCAACCGTAACCCAGATCGGTCAAGTGGGAGGCGCATACAGTTCCTCGGCTGGGCTTTCAATTGATCCAGTAACAGGAACAATTGATTTATTAAGCAGTATCGCTGGCACATACACGGTCACTTACAGTTTCTCAAATGGCACATGTAGTAATTCAACTTCTACCTCTGTAACAATAAATGCGTTACCAATAGCTTCCGTTGTATATAGTGGTTCCCCGTATTGTGCGACTGGAATTGCTTCTGTAACTCAAACTGGCCAAGCTGGTGGCAGCTATGGTTCAACGGCAGGACTGAATATTACCGCCGCCACCGGGGATATCGACCTGGCTACCAGTACAGCAGGAACCTATACGGTTACCTATAGTTTCAACAATGGAATCTGCAATAATACCACTACAACTACTGTCACGATAAATGCTTTACCAACAGCAACGATTGCATATGCCGGGTCACCTTATTGTGCATCTGGAATTGCAACGGTTACCCAAACAGGACAGCCAGGTGGAACTTATAGTTCTAGTGCTGGGATAAATATCAATGCTGCCACCGGGGATATCAACCTGGTAACCAGTACGCCAGGTACATATACGGTTACCTATAGTTTCACAAATGGAACTTGTAATAATACGACCACAACTACTGTCACTATAAATGCACTGCCAACAGCATCAATTGCATACGGTGGCTCGCCTTATTGTGCGACGGGTACCGCAACTGTAACGCTAACAGGTCAGGCAAATGGAATCTATAGCTCAACACCCGGCCTGACTATAGATTCAGTTTCAGGAACGATCAACCTCTCCACCAGTGCAGCGGGAACTTACACCATAAACTATATTTTCTCTAACGGTACCTGTAGCAACACTTCAAGTGCAACGGTCACTGTAAATGCTCTGCCATTGGCTACGATAAGCTATCCATCAAGCCCATATTGCGCAACTGGAACCGCTGGAGTTACACAAACAGGACAGGCAGGCGGTACCTATAGTTCTACTGCTGGATTAATTATCGACGCAGTTACAGGCACTATCAATTTGGCTACAAGCGCCCCTGGAACTTATACAGTCTCATATATCTTTAATAATGGAATATGCAGCAACACTGCAATTACGACTATTGACATTGTAATAAAGCCAAGTTTGGTAATCACCAGTCCTTCACCGGCATGTACACCATCAACCGTTGACTTAACGAACCCACAAGTGACTGCTGGTAGTACGCCTGGATTAATTTTTGGATATTACAGCGATCCTGCTGGAACCATTTCGCTTTCCAATCCATCTGCAATGGCAATCAGTGGCACTTATTATTTGCAAGGCTCAAGCTCATCTTCGGGATGTTCATCTTTAGTAGAGCCTGTCACGGTTGTCATAAACACCAGCCCGGGCATAACAGCCTCAAGTGATAGCGTTATTTGTAAGGGAACAGGCATCACACTTTCTGCTTCATCTCCTGGAAACAGCATCGACTGGTTGGATATTGGAGCAGGCGATAGTATAGAAGTCATGCCGGCCGCGACTACCACCTATTCCGCTATTGCAACAAACGCATCAGGATGTACAGATACTGCAAAGGTTACGGTTCAGGTACTTGATTTCACACTGAATTTAAGTGCCAATCCAGATCCTGTTCTTGCGGGAACGACACTTAACCTGACCACAAGTTCGGATTCAAATTATCAAGTGCTTTCATGGATGCCACAATCTTACTTTACAGATCAGACTGCAACATCGCAATCCTTTATTGTAAAAGATAGTACGCAAGAATTTGTAGTCATCGGTAAATCCAGCCAGGGTTGCCTTGATTCTGCAATTTTGGTGGTGAACATAGATCCAAATACAAAAGACTTCTTTATTCCAAATGCGTTCACTCCAAATAACGATGGCAAAAATGACATCTTTAAGGCTTATGGATCTTCAATTAAAGAAATAGACTTGAGAGTATTCAATCAATGGGGGCAAATGCTTTTTGAAACAAATGATCCGGGAAAAGGATGGGATGGAACATACAATGGAAATCCACAGCCGGTAGGTGTATATATATACTTGGTACGGGCTGTTCTTTATGGGGAGAAAATCATTACAAAAAGAGGCACGCTAAATTTAATTCGATGACAAATGAAACAGATATGAAAGGTTATGCTGGACATCTCTATATAGTCCGAAAAAAATATTTACTATGAAAAAAAATGTACACTTTGTATTTTTCTCGGCGTTTTGTGCCTTGATCACCTTGCGAGAGGTTGCCAATGCACAAATCGATCCGCATTTCTCCCAATACTATATTCATCCGATGACTCTGAATCCTGCGCTTACAGGTGCGATCGAAGGGGATTACCGCGTTTCTTCAGTTTGGAGAAGTCAATATAGCAATATGCTTACTACTTCAGGGATCTCCGCTGAAACTATAACAAATAAGAATTGCAATTTTGGGTTCAATCTCCTTAATGAGGCTTCAGCTGACAAGTCCTACAGTTACACAAATGCATACTTATCCATGGCATACACTGGAGTTCGATTTGGGCCTAAGGCTGATCACTTCGTTGTCTTGGCTATGCAATACGGATTCATCAACAGGCGTTTTGATGTAACTAAGCTTCAGTTTGGAGACCAGTGGCTTTCAGGGGTTGGATATGATCAGAACAATCCTTCAGGGGAATCATTCGTGAAACCATCTGTAGCTTCTTTTGACGCGGGTGCAGGTGTTGCCTATTATGACGCTACGCCTAACAAGAAGGTAAGCATATTCGGGGGATTTTCTGCATTTCATATTACAAGACCAGACAATCCCTTTTTATCAAATAATGATGGAGAGCGCCTTCCGGTGAGGTATTGTTTGCATGCAGGGGTAAGAATTATTGAATCAGACAGGTTTAGTATAGTCCCGAGTGCAATTTATATGAAAGAAGGGGATGCCGAAGAAAAAATGATAGGCGCCTATCTCCAGATCTATGCCAATGAATTTACAGATCTTATGATTGGCGCAAATTGGAGATTCAATGATGCTGCTTCTCCATTTGTTGGCCTTTATTACAAAGGATTGACAATTGGCATCAGTTACGACGTAAATGTGTCTCCTCTCGAGGCTGTGGCACAAAAAAACAGTAGTCTTGAAGTTTCCATTTCTTATGTAGGTCAAAGGAAAAATCGTGTAAAGGCAAAAAGTTTTTATTGCCCGCGTTTTTAAAACAAGCGGATCAAATAAAAATTAAGAATTATTATGAAAACCAATCATCCCATGTGCAAGAAATTATTTGTTTGGTACAAAGTATTTCTATCAGGATTAAGCTTCCTTCTTTGCTCAACCTGGCTATTTGCTCAAACCGGTGATCCAGGCTATTACAACCAAGCAGACCGCTTATTCCAGAATAAAGAATATTTTATGGCTGCCCAGGTTTATGAAAAATACCTTACTTCAGAAAAAAAGGCCAGATCCAGCGGCTCCCCTTTTGCAGTTGAAAAAAAAGTAAAGGGAAAAACAAACTTTAATCTCCATGAGGAAGCCGTATATTCTCTTGCAGAATGTTACCGGGAGTGTCATGATTTCGCAGATGCAGAAAAATATTATAAGCTGGCTACAGGATTTTCAGATAAAGCCTACCCGTTATCGCAATTCTGGTATGGTGTGTCTCTTCGCGCTAATCAAAAATACGCTGACGCTTATATTGCAATTTCCAAATTTCTTGAATCATACACTGAACTGGGGCCGGTTTTGAACAGGGCTGACAGGGAATTAGAAAGTTTAAAGTATATACAATCCGAATTATCCAAAAACACTAAGGATTTCCAATTGGAATTGCAGAAAAATTCTGGAAACACATCAGCCTATGCTCTATCAATCGAAAAAGGCGATACAGTTGTATTTACTTCTATTCATGCAGACAGTCTTGCTCAAAAAAACGGTAAGACAATATATAATAACAATCTTTATCAGTCTACACTTGGTGACAATTTAATGAGCGAATCCATACCTGTGGCTATGCCTGGTTTGGGAAATGAGCAGAATGGCCTCGCCAGCTTTACTCCTGATGGCAAGAAAATGTTTTTTACAAAATGGATTAAAAAAGATGACCAGAATTATTCAGCAATTTATGTATCCGATAAAGTAGGAGAGGCGTGGTCCACACCCATAAAATTGGGTGAACCAGTAAATATACAAGGTTTCAACAGTACGCAGCCATTTGTCACCGATGATGGGAAATATCTTTTGTTTGCTTCAGACAGGCCTGGTGGACTCGGAAATTACGATTTATGGTATTCCGAGATGGATACCAATTTCCAGGCCCTGACAGCTATTAATATGGGAGACGTAATTAATACTCCTGGTGATGATGAAGCTCCCTTTTATCATCATAAAAGCAGAACATTAATTTTTTCCAGCAATGGTCGGATTGGAATGGGAGGATTTGATATTTACTACGCCAGGGGCAATACAGATTTAACACGATGGGAAAGTCCCAAAAACCCTGGTATACCGATAAATTCCTCGAAAGACGATATGTACTATGTTTCTACTGATAAGGAAAATATTTGGAATACCGGTTGGCTTAGCTCTGATCGCTCGACGGATTGCTGTCTTGCGCTTTTTTCAGTACATGAAAACAATACTTTGATTATCTCAGGCTCGGTTGTAGACTGTAAAACGCAACTACCTGTTGAAGGAGCCGAACTTATCTTTACAGATCCTCAACGCGGAAATAAATTAATTGGTAGAAATAGGTCTGATGCTGCCGGGCGGTACGGTTTTGAAATGAAGAACGTTTCTGTATTTAATGTACAGGCTGCCAAACCAGGTTATAGCGGAGCAAGCAATAGTTATGAGGTTAATCTTGAACCAGGTCTTGATACTTTAAAAGCAGAGACTCTCTGCCTATCGCTTCTAAAGCTGGATATACCCGAAGTCAAAAAAGAACTTAAGTCACTGAGTCAAAATTCGACTGTAGGATATTTTGAATATAAGAAATCGATCTTGAATTCCTCCTCTTTTGCCAACCTCGATTCGCTTGAAGAATTGATGAATAGAAATCCCGGGATTAGGGTAGAAATTGGAGGCTATACAGACGCCATAGGAAGTCGATCGTATAATCTGCGTCTGTCCCAGGACCGCGTAGATGCCTGTATCCGTTATTTGGTTAAGAAAGGTATCTCCCCAAATCGACTGATCGGTAAGGCTTACGGAGAATGCTGTCCAATCGCCCCTGAATCGATCAATGGCAAAGACAATCCTGCAGGCCGGGAAAAGAACCGAAGAGTGGAATACAAATTGATTAATTAAAAACCTATTATTTGGGCTGAGTCTTACCTCCGAAATGGTAACTATAGCCTATCATTGCAGTTGCCGCACCCGTATTGTTCTTTCCGTTGGCTGTTCCCTTCTGAATATTGATCAGCCCGTAATTACCACCCAGCTGCAAGAAAATATTGCTATGGCTTTTCTCTCCAAGCCTTAACGATAAACCAATATTTGCTTCAAATCCAAAATCGACTGCGTGGGTTTGACTCTTGATATCTGTAGTTGAATCAAATGATTGAGGGCCGCCCGGAAAGGCCTCCATGCCAGCAGGATCCAGATACAACTGACTTGTGCCGCTGGTCACCTGTTTGGCGGAGAGTAAAAAACTAACAAAGGGACCCCCCTCAGCATAAAACCTCCAAGGCGAACCGGGATGGAAATTCCATCCAAACCTCGCCATCAGAGGTATCATAAGGTAATCAAGCTTTGCAACACTGTTATAGTTTGCGTATAAGTATTGTGGTGGGGTTTGATTCTGTGATTCAAAATATTCACGTACTTCTGTTGGGGTGGTGAGCGCCTGCATCCCGTCCTTTTTGCCACCCTCACCGGAATATTCAACTGCCATTTTTAGAGAAAAATGGGTTGAAACGGAATAAGCTTCATAAATACCGAACGCAGGGCCCAAACGGGATTTGTAACCTGTATTTAGCGGATTATTATTGGAACCCGTTGCCGTCAGATTTGGAAGGCTAATCCCACCCTCACCTCCGAGTTCCCACTGTGCTATCGCTGCCGAAAAACTGAATAAAGCCGGTAAGATCACAAACAAAGCTTTAGCTAGACCTTTAATCATAATTTTAGATATTTGATTCATCAAATTAGTACTTTTTCTTTCAATGAATGGAATCGGCTTCAATAATCTTTGTGCTTAATTCCTACCTTGCTCAAGATTTTTCAATCGAAATTATTTATGGAATTTCTAGCTCAGTTAAAAATAGAAAAAACTAATCCCGGAACTTCTACCGGATTAGAGTGGATAAATTCAAATGGGTCAATAATTGAATCTTTTTCTCCGGTGGACGGAAAATTGATTGCCACTGTAAAAACTACGGATCAAAAAGCGTATGAAAAGGTAGTAGCCAAAGCGAATGGAGCATTTGGTGAGTGGCGGACATGGCCCGCTCCTAAAAGAGGAGATATCGTCAGACAAATCGGAGAAGCGTTTCGTTTAAATAAAGAGCCATTAGGGAAGCTGGTTTCTTATGAAATGGGGAAAAGCCTACAGGAAGGCATGGGTGAAGTCCAGGAAATGATTGATATCACAGATTTTGCCGTAGGTCTCTCCCGTCAATTATACGGGTTGACAATGCAAAGCGAAAGGCCTGGTCACCGCATGTATGAACAATGGCATCCGTTAGGCATAGTCGGAATTATTTCTGCATTTAATTTTCCTGTTGCTGTCTGGAGTTGGAATAGTATGCTCGCATGGGTCTGTGGTAATGTTTGTATTTGGAAACCTTCAGAGAAAACACCTTTATGCGCCCTTGCATGCCAGCATATCGTAGCTGATGTTTTTGCAAAAAACAAAGTTCCAGAAGGAGTTAGCGGATTGATCATTGGTGAAAGGGAAATAGGTGAATGGATGTCTTTCGATAAACGAGTACCGTTGATTTCTGCCACAGGTTCTACCAGGATGGGTAAAGCTGTGGCCATGGCAGTAGCAGGTCGGTTAGGAAAATCCTTGTTGGAACTTGGAGGAAATAATGCAATCATTATTTCGGAGCATGCTGACCTGGATATTGCAATCCTGGGCTCCTTATTTGGCGCCGTCGGGACTGCTGGGCAACGTTGCACCACCACCCGTCGTCTGATTGTACACGAAAGTAAATATGAGATCGTAAAGGAAAAACTTTCGGTAGCTTATACACAATTGAAGATCGGCGATCCTTTGGATCCCAAAAACCATGTGGGGCCGTTGATTGACAAAACGGCAGTATCCCATTACCTCCTTGCAATAGAGCAGTGTAAAAAGGAAGGCGGTAAATTTATAATTGAAGGTGGATTGCTTTCCGGATCAGGTTATGAAAGCGGTTGCTATGTAAAACCTTGCATTGCCGAAGCAGATCCGGCTTATGATATAGTGCAACAAGAAACTTTTGCTCCCATACTTTACCTTTTAAAATACAGTTCATTTGAGGAGGCCATTTCTATTCAGAATGCAGTCCCACAGGGTTTATCTTCGGCGGTGATGACCATGGATCTTAGAGAAGCAGAACAATGGCTTTCGTCGGCTGGGAGTGACTGTGGCATAGCAAACGTCAATTTGGGCACCTCAGGGGCAGAAATTGGAGGTGCTTTTGGCGGGGAAAAAGAAACTGGTGGAGGTCGCGAAAGCGGTAGCGATGCTTGGAAGGCATATATGCGCCGACAGACAAATACGATCAATTATTCCAAACAATTACCTCTTGCGCAGGGTATTCAATTTGATATTTAGATTAGCTTAGTATATTATTGAATGTCAAACTATTAAACGCATTTTTTGCATTCGAATAAAGCCTAAATCCCCAGCCTTTAGCCTCTTTCCGTATTCATTTTAGCCGATCTAAAGACTGTAAACCCCATGGGTCGATATGATGTCTGCTAAAATGCAACGCACAATTTCGTCATCTAAACTCTGGAATCAATAATAATCCTTCTCACAGAACGTTAAGTAAGATCAAAACCAGTCATACAGACCACGAATACCGGTAGATTATGCGCAAACTGCTACCCTTCTTACTTCTTTTCCTATTTAGATATTCAGGCATAGATGCTCAAATCAGGCTCTCCGCTTTTGCAGGGATACAATCCGCAAACGTCATTGAAACCAATAATATTCCGGGTTGGGACACCGCCGTAAAGAAGTATTATTCTCCCCGCACAGGTTTTCATATCGGGGTTATGGCAGAAATGCCTCTTGGAAACAAGGGATTCTTTTTTCAACCTGGTATCGGTTATACTTCCAAAGGTCGTCAATATTCAAAATATAATGACTCGACAACCGCAGCAAACACCGACACCGTTTATGCGCAATCCACGCTTGAATTGAGTTATATTGAATTGCCCATGTATTTGACATTTAAGTTGCCTTTATCGGCCAGCCATAAGAACAATTTTTTCATAAGCGCCGGCCCTTATTTTGCTTTTTTTTATAGTGGCACTATGAACCTCCAGACACAGATCTTAAGCACAAATCAATATAGCAATCAAAACAATGATCTTCCAGTTGGAAACGCAACTGGAAAATACAAGACAATGGATATAGGTTTTGATGCTAAGGCCGGGTTCGAATTTGGCAGTTTAATGCTGAGTGCCTTTTATAGCCGGGGATTGACCAATTTCTATACCGCGCCTTATGACGGTGTCTTTCACCATCAGATCGTTGGCGCTACTCTCGGTTTGTGGCTTACTAAAACAAACGCACATAGTCAACCCAAGGTTAAAAAGGATTCGGATGGTGACGGCATCCCCGATGATGTGGATTTATGCCCATATCAAGCAGGTACCGTTGCAAGACAAGGATGCCCAGTGCCGGATACCGACGGAGATGGCATTGATGACGAACATGATTCCTGTAAAACAGTCCCAGGCGTGGCAAAATATCATGGATGCCCTGTTCCTGATACTGACGGAGACGGAATTGATGATGAACATGATTCTTGCAAAACCATTCCTGGAGTGGCAAGATATCATGGGTGCCCAGTGCCTGACACAGACGGTGACGGAATTGATGATGAACATGATTCTTGCAAAACAGTACCAGGCTTAGCAAAATATAACGGTTGTCCAATCCCTGACAGAGACGGAGATGGCGTCAATGATGAAGAGGATAAATGTCCCGATGAACCGGGAACCGCAGAAAATCAAGGGTGCCCAGTACTCCCGGCAGAAAAATTGGACTTGACAGATCTCCGGGTTACGTTTAATACTTCGAGTGAAAGAATAACGACTGGTTCTTTCAAGGCGCTTAATCGGCTTGCAGTGAATTTAATTGCCCATCCGGAATTGCAATTGATAATCGAGGGGTATGCTGATAATACTGGAATTCCTGCTGATAACCTGGTATTATCAAAAAAACGGGCTGAAGCAGTGAAAGCATACTTGATTGGAAAAGGAATTCAGAATTCGAGGGTGACGACTCTTGGCCTTGGGCAAGCAAAACCAATAGCCAACAATTCCACCGAGAAAGGAAAGGCGACCAACAGAAGAGTGGAGTTCAGATTTGATAAACGGAAAATATGATCCATGACCGGAATTGAATCAAAGTTCAATCACGAGATGGCAAATATTTTTTCCTTTTTAGCGCGGCTTGAGTTACTGGTTTTACAAAATAATTATGACTACTGCTCCAGATTAAAATTCATGCAAAGAAAAAAAAATTGGAAATTGCGGACTGCAGTTCTTAATCAGAAAGGAACAAAGTTGAATAACTAAAATATTTAAAAAGTTTACTATGAAGAGAAGCTTGAAACTGTGGTTGCTAATAGTATTGATCATTTTTGTCCGTCTTCAGACCTTTGCGCAAGGTAATTCTGTGAAAACAGAACTACCCAACGGCTGGCATTTACTGGATAAAGAAAAAGACGGATATTATGGAATCAGTATAGAAAAGGCGTATGAATTTGCCCGGGAAAAGAATTTGAAAAGCAAAACGGTTCTTGTGGCTGTGATTGATTCCGGAGTTGACACCCTGCAGGAGGATCTTAAGGATATTCTTTGGACAAACCCAAATGAAATACCAGGCAATAATAAAGATGACGACAAAAACGGGTACGTTGATGATATCCACGGCTGGAATTTTATTGGAGGAAAAGATGGTAGAAATGTAAAAGATGATTCGCAGGAGGAAGGAAGAGTGTATTATGCCTACAAGGAAAAGTTTGAAGATAAAGGGTTTAGTCCTGCCGGACTGAAAGGAGAAGAATTAGAGACGTACGAAATGTGGCTCAAGGCAAAAAAGAAAATAATGGGTGACGGAACAGAGAATACAGTCGACCTGGTAATCTTAAAAAGAGTTGTTGCAGCATGTATAAAAAGTGATAGTATTCTTCAATATGCCCTTGGAAAGACGGAGTATACAGGGAATGACCTCGATTCTTTTCAAACCAATTCCCCCGAAAGTAAAACAGCCAAATCAGTCCTTCTATATTTATTCAAAGAGAATAAAATTATGGATATGACGAATACAGTATTCATAACTGATTTTAAGGAACAGGCAGACCGCGAGGAAAAAAGGGCCGAGATCAAAGAAACAGCGCCTGAAAACTATCGCAAAGAAATTGTTCAGGACAATGAATCTGACATAACTGACATGTATTACGGGAATACGGATATTATGGCTTCCGATCCGATGCATGGAACACATGTCTGTGGAATTATCGGCGCCGAAAGAAATAACGGTAAAGGGATGGATGGCATCGCGGATAATGTACGGATAATGATGATTCGGGCAGTTCCAAACGGAGATGAGCACGATAAGGATATATCTTTGGCCATTCGGTATGCTGTAAATAACGGCGCTAAAGTCATCAATATGAGTTTTGGAAAAAACCTTTCCCCCCAGAAAGAGTGGGTGGATGAAGCCGTGAAGTATGCAGCCAGCAAAGGCGTCTTGTTGGTTCACGCAGCAGGTAATGATAATGCAGATATAGATACTATCGGTAATTTTCCCTGCCCCCAATACAAGGATTCGAAAAACAGGGCAGCAAATTGGATCACTGTTGGGGCAAGCAGTGACCCGGCGGCAGAACAGGATTTCAAAAGCTATATTGCATCATTTTCCAATTACGGGAAAAACGAGGTGGATGTCTTCGCTCCTGGTACAAGGATTTATTCAACGCTTCCGGGGGGAAATAAATACGGCAGACTCGATGGCACCAGCATGGCCGCTCCCGTCGTGTCAGGGGTAGCAGCATTCCTTTTGGAATATTTTCCCAACCTGACTCCTGAACAGATCAAATATTGTATCGAACAATCTGCAGTCCAGCCTGATGTAAAAGTAAGAAAGCCGGGGACTGAAAATGAAATGGTCAACTTATCAGACATCTGCAAATCCGGAGGAATCATCAATGCTTATACCTCAATTAAATTGGCATATGAGCTCAATAACGGAAGCAAAAAGAAAGAAGTACTTCCAAAATCTACTCTGAACAATACTAAAAATTGAATCAATCAAGTATGATTTAAGAATGCCGGACCATAGTCCGGCATTCTTTTTTTACATTTACACAAAAAATGATTACGAAAAAAGATATCGTAGCCGCAGGATTTTTCCAGCAATACCTCGGCCTCGTTGATGGAGATGACGTAGTAAAAGCGCTCAAAAAGAGCGGTAAAGCCTTTAGAAAATTACTTAAAGAAATTCCAAAGAAGAAAATCGATTTTGCATACGGCCCGGGTAAATGGTCGATAAAAGAATTGGTGCAACATGTAATAGATGCAGAAAGGGTATTCAGTTACCGTGCTCTTAGCTTTGCCAGAAAAGACCCGACTCCACTTCCCGGTTTTGAGGAAAAGGATTGGGCAGCCAATTCCCAGATTGTCAATAGAAAATGGAATGATCTGTGTAAGGAATTTGAAACCGTGAGAAAATCAACAGAATTATTGTTTGAATCGTTCAAATCTGACCAGTTACTGGCAACAGGCATAGCCAGTAATCAAAGCATTAATGTACTGGCTTTTGGATTTATCTGTTCTGGTCACGTCATACACCACATCAACATTATTAAAGAAAGATATTTATAAGCCTTCCCGGCCGTTTAATTCATTTTCAAAAGGCGGTCCTCCATACCTTATTATTTTCGAAGTTGGAAAGTGATTTTGCCATGCCTGCTCCAAAAAATAGAGTTCACAGAATTGCCGTAAGTTGCTTTTTCTTCCTTGCGGGCCTTTGTTTTTCAAGTTGGGGGTCGTGTATCCCAGATATCCAACAAAAATTGCATCTTAATAATGCTGATTTAGGTACCGTTCTTCTTGGGTTACCCACGGGTTTGTTGATCTCTCTTCCTATGGCCGGTTGGCTGGTCTCCAAATTCGGCAGTAAACTGGTTTTAATTTTTTCGGCATTATTATATGCTGGCACCTTGCCTGTTTTGGGTCTGGTCCAAACCAAAACTGAATTGATAGCCGCGCTTTTTCTTTTTGGATTAGGGGGAAATATGCTCAATATTTCCATGAATACGCAGGCAGTAGGAACTGAAAATCTCTATGGCCGTTCTATCATGGCTTCCTATCATGGTATTTGGAGTTTAGCCGGTTTTTCCGGGGCCGCAGTGGGGGCGCTGATGATCGGTTTTGGCCTTTCTCCATTAGAGCATTTTGTGATCATTTCGGGAGCGGCAGCACTAATCATCCTGGGGGCATCAAATAATGTATTGAAAAATGACCTGAACAACAATAAAAAAGAACCGGTGTTTGCCAAGTTAAACCGATCCTTGTTTCATTTGGGAATTATCGCGTTTTGCTCCATGATCTGTGAGGGAACGATGTTTGATTGGAGCGGTGTGTATTTTCAAAAAATCATCCGCCCTGACAGGAGTTTAGTTACAGCCGGCTACACTGCCTTTATGTGCACTATGGCCATCGGTCGTTTTATCGGAGACTGGGTGGTCACAAAATTCGGAAAGAAAAAAACATTGCAATGCAGCGGCGCACTGACTGCTTTGGGATTGATAATCGCCGTAATTTTCCCATTTTTCGTAACAGGTGTTTTGGGCTTCTTACTTGTGGGGGCAGGAGTTTCCTCTGTCGTTCCACTTATTTACGGCTCCGCGGGGAAATCGAAAACCATGTCCGCAGGTCTGGCTATCGCAGCTGTTTCAACGATCGGTTATCTCGGATTCTTAGTAGGTCCTCCTTTTATAGGCTTTATTGCGCAGGCAAGTAGCTTAAAAGTATCCTTATTGCTGATAGCCGTATTAGGCTCCGTCATTACAGTAATGGCAACCCGTACAAAGATCGCATAAGGTTTCAAGTGAATTGCCGGAATCTAATACTACTTTGATTTATGCTTATTGCTTTTACCCGCAGCTTTGAATTTTGAGGTATTAAGTCAACGCCGGCAAGGGCGGTATTCAGCACTCAATTAAAAACTTGATTGAGAGGTTATTATTTATTGTAAACCATGTTCTTCTGGGTTACCATATCATCTACCACTTTTACGGCCTGGTCAAGCCAGATATCAGTTCTCAGGTTATCTACCCATTGCTTGTACCTTGCGGCCCGATCCTTATCACTTTCAAATTTATTTGCATCCTGAGGCAATGTTGAAATTTTCATTTCAGACCCGGCAGGTAATTTACTTAGCGTTTCAATTTGCTTTTCTGTAGCCCTGACCTGGTTTTGTTCCTCACGATATTTGTCCAGATTCAAAGAATAGGATTTATCATTTTGCTTATCCAACCATTCTGTGTTAGTTGAGATGATATTAAATGCCTGATTGTTCTTGATCCTTTCATTACTTTCATTCTTAATGGTATTCAGATCAAATGCGTATTTCCAAGTGGTATAATCCGCTTTAGGGATTTCATCCCATGGCAATGCATCAGGATTGTCTTTTTCCCTGATCTTATAATGTTCAAAAGCATCAGGAAGCACAATATCTGAAGAAACGCCTCTCAGCTGGGTCGAGCCTCCGCTGATACGATAAAATTTCTCCAGTGTAAGTTTAATGGTACCTAAGCTGCTATTGGCGTCAGAAAAACCGGTCGCTCTATCTAACCCGATAGGTCTTTGAACAGTTCCTTTACCATAAGTTGAGGTGCTGCCAATTATTACCCCTCTCTTATAGTCTTGGATTGCTGCTGCGAAAATTTCAGAAGCCGAAGCACTGAATTCGTTAACCATTACGGCAAACGGACCGTCGTAAAGGACTGATTTATCATTATCTTTTAAAACATGAGGTTTTGCATCCCGGTCGCGTACCTGCACAATTGGCCCTTCCTCAATAAATAATCCAGCCATCTGCACGACATCCTGGAGAGAACCTCCTCCGTTTAAGCGAAGGTCAAGGATGATCCCGTCTACATTCTGTTCCTTTAACTTAATTACTTCTTTGGCCACATCGATGGAACAACGATTCCCTTTAGGGTTATCAAAATCTGCATAAAACTCAGGAAGGAAAATATATCCGATCTTCCCTTTATCACTATTTACAATTACGCTTCGGGCAAATGTTTCTTCCTGCACGATTTCGTCCCTTATCAAAGAAATTGTTTTTATGGAGCCATCAACTTTCTTAAGGGTGAGCCTAACTTCGGTACCCTTTGTTCCACGTATTAATTTTACGGCATCTTCTACCAAATACCCGGTCAAATCAACAGGCTCCTGGGCTCCCTGTCCAACCTTCATGATAATATCGCCTTCTTTGACATCGCCAGATTTCCAAGCAGGGCTTCCTGTCAAAAGTGTCGAAATCTTTATATTGCCATCTTCCGTGGTACCTAGGGAAGCGCCTATTCCAAAAAACCGTCCGCTCATCTGTTCATCAAAATACCTTTTTTCGACAGGAGGAAAATAGTCTGTGTGAGGATCCATAGTTTGAACTATGGTTTCGACAAACTCATTAAACCGGTCGTCATCGCTCATTTTATATTTAATGTGATCGTAAATCCTATCCATTGCATTTAAAGCTTTCTCACGGGCCATTTTTTGCAATTCATCCTTTGTTTGAGGAACAAAACCAGCCTTTTTTGCGCTTTTTTCCTGCAGGTCAAGCAGGTCAACATATCTTTCGAGGGTAAGCAACTTCATTCGCTTACGCCAGGATTCCTTCCTTTCTGCTTCATTTTTGGGATAATCCATCTTGTCATAATCGACATTTACGATTTCATCCTGGGTGAAATCAAAAGGATGTGATAATATCTCCTTATACAAGACTTCTGTTTCCAACACTCTTTTCTTATAGATTTCGTTTACGGATGGAACAAATTCAACGGGAACACGCCCTAAAATCTCATCGTCGATTTTAGTCTCAAATTTCCGCAGGCCATCTATATCCGACTTTAAAAAGACGTTTTTCTCACCATCAACCTCCGCTAAGTATTTTTTGAAAATATCCCTGGAAAAATCATCGTTGATTTCCTTGGGGCTGTAATGAATATCCTCCAGCATTTCTCCCACGTTGCGCAGGATCTTCTCATAACGGGTGGGGGGATCTCCTTTGAAACCAAGGGTTCGGAAAGCTACAAAGACACCCCCGGCAAGAATCAACAGGACGATGGGCAGATTTTTTTTATGGCTCATATACTTAAACACTTTTAACATAGCAATCAAAATTAACGATAAAACAAACGGTATGTTGTAATATAGACTGATAATTAACAACCTCTTTGCCACATTTATGTGAATGGAAGAAGCAGGGGATTGCAGGCAGAAGATCCTGATCAACAGGAGAATGGGGCAGCTTCTGAAGTCATCCGGATCATGAATCTTCGGATTCAGCTCAGTGAAAATAAAAAACCGCGCAGGCTAATACCGGGCGGTCACTTGGTGGGGTGACTGATGGGGCTCGAACCCACGACCCTCAGAATCACAATCTGATGCTCTAACCAGCTGAGCTACAATCACCATTATTGCGGCAAAACTAATAGAATTCCATGCTTATTCAAAAAACAATGTCCTGAATATTCAGCTAACCAAAATAGGATGCCATCTATTTTGAAATACAGCAGAATAGAAGATTCCAACTGTATGATTGGCAATGCTGGGGGCAGGAAATTACATTCTGTTTTTCGGACATTAATCGAGCTAAATTATTATGAACAAACAATTTATCCTTCCATCTTGCTATTTATACCGTTTGTAAATAAGGGCTCAAATAGTCGATTATTTGAGTGAAAATTTGCGCTGAAATATGAAAAAAATTTACTTGAAAAATACCTGGATCCTGTCTATTTGCATCGTCCTATCGTCCAGGGCATTCGCACAAGCCCCGGCAGTTGTTCCCTCTGGGGGCAGGGGTGGCTTTGGAGGTGGGCAAGCACCCAGTATTGGACATTTCTATGGTAAAGTGGTGGATATTAAAACCGGAAAAGGCATTGATGGTGTTTCTGTACAGCTGCTGCGAAGCAAGTATGATACCGCCACGCATAAAAACAAAGATATAGCGATCGCAGGTATGATTTCCGGTAAAAAAGGGGATTTCAGTTTAGAGAATATACCCATTTTTGGCAATTTTCATTTAAAAGTAACTGGTATTGGATACACCACTTTTGATGAAAAAGTAGCATTTGATTTAAAGGCGCCCAGACCTGCGGTAGCGAGTCAGCCAGAAGAAGCCCAACAGAGCATGATGGGGAGTTTGAACGGAATTGATAAGGACCTGGGCAATATAAAATTAAGCGCAGATAATGGTCAGACACTGGGTGAAGTCACGGTTACGGCTTCCAAGCCGCTTATCCAGCTGGGTGTTGATCGAAAAGTATATAACGTAGAAAAGGATATTTCCGCTGCAGGGGGTTCGGGTCTGGATGTCATGAAGAATGTACCGTCAGTAGCCGTGGACATTGACGGTAACGTAACCTTACGCAACAGTACCCCAACTATCTTTGTGGATGGCTTGCCCACTACCCTCACCCTCGATCAGATCCCTGCCGACGCAATCGAAAGTGTGGAGATTATCACAAATCCAGGTGCAAAATATGACGCTTCAGGTGGCACCTCGGGTATTTTGAACATTGTATTGAAGAAAAATCGTAAAGCCGGTTATAATGGCAGTATCAGGACAGGTATTGATGAGCGGGGAAAATTTAACCTCGGAGGCGATCTAAACGTAAAACAAGGAAAATTAAACGTCTTCGCGAGCGTCAATTTCAATCAGCGGAAAAGTATAACTTCTCCAGATAATACAACTAGAAGTACTTTTTTTACCGAGCCCTTCAATACGCTCGACGAATCCGATTACAACGTCAGTACCGGATTTTTTCTGTTTGGAAGATTTGGCGTGGACTACCTGATGGATAATCGCAATACACTTTCCGTATCCGGAACAATTGTTCATGGAACCTTTACTCCCTACATAAATAGTAACATTTATGTAAATACTCTTTATCCGCCGCCTACTGGAACAACAACCTCGTACACCAGCAGGGTATCCAATACCACTGCCATTTTTAATAACAAAAATGGCCAGATTAGTTTTAAGCATACTTTTCCTGGAGAAGGGCAGGAATTTACTGCCAACGCAAATTATAGCGAGGGAACCAATAGCAATAATAATTACATCAACTCCAATATTTACAATGTGTCAGGAGGACCGTTAACTTCGGTATACGATCAGCAGCAGATTGGCTCTGGTACAAACAAATACTTGACTGCACAGGCGGATTACTCCAACCCGATTTCGGATAAATCAAAGTTTGAGAGCGGAGTAAGGATAGCTACCAGGGACAACAAAAGTATCAGCGATTTGGGTATTATTGTTCCAGGAGGAAAATTTGATTCTCTCCCACTCTCTTCTTCCGATTATCATTACCAGGATTTAGTATATGCGGGATATCTGACCTATTCAAATATGATGAAGGATTTTAGCTACCAACTCGGATTGAGGGTAGAAGGTTCGAACTATAACGGAATATCCAATTATGCAGTCAGTGATAGTGTTAACACATTTAAAGATACTGTCGGGAGCTTTGGGAACAACTATCCCATAAGCCTTTTTCCGAGCGTTTTTCTTTCACAAAAATTAAATGGTGACCAAGACATTACACTAAATTATACCAGGCGTATTGACCGCCCGAGCTTTTTTCAACTTTTCCCCTTTACTGATTATTCCGATTCATCAAATATCAGTAGGGGCAACCCCAATCTAAAACCCCAATTCACCAATTCGTTTGAGCTGGCTTATCAGAAAAATTTTTCAAATGAGAATACGCTGATAGCTTCTGTCTATTACAAAAATACAACTGACCTTATCACACGTTACTCTGTAACAGCGATCAATCCTAATACCAATGATTCGATTTTGGTAAACACCTATATCAATGCCAAATCAGCCTTTGTAGGTGGTTTCGAAATTATCAGCCGCAACGCTATTACAAAATGGTGGGACATTACCAGCAATATCAACATTTTTACCTCGAAAATCAACATGGCAGCTGACTCGGCAGTCCATCAGTTTTCGGATAGCTCCACCGCCCAGACCTATAGCTGGTTTGGAAAACTGAACAGTACTTTTAGACTTGGTAAGAAATTCACATTACAAATAACAGGCGATTACACATCGAAAACCGTTCTTTCGCCTGGGGGCAGCGCGGGGACGTCCAGCAACACAAGTGGCCGTGGTTTTGGACAAACCGTAAGCGGTAGCTCCCAAGGTTATTCCAAGCCATCCGGTGGCGTCGACGCAGCTCTTAAATACACTTTCCTGAAAAAGAAGACAGCTTCCATTACCCTTAGTGTCAACGATATTTTCCGGACCCGCGTCAGTGATGTATATACGATGTCCCCTGACCAGTTTACCCAGGAGGTGTATCGCAAAAGAGATCCCCAATTATTCAGGTTACAATTCAATTATCGTTTTGGTAAATTTGATACCAATATCCTCAAAAGGAAAAACAATAAGACGGATTCAGAAAATATTCAGGCCATGCCGCAAGGCGGGCAGTGATCATTAGCCAAGAGTATCCTAAATGACATTTTCTTCCTGATAATCATATTGCTCTTTCATCTTTTTCATTAATTCGTTTAATTGCAATCTGGAACTGTGGTTTCGTTCGCCCCGTTCCCATTTCTCCATCTCATCCGACATGTGTTTTTTCTGCAAGCCCGTGAATTTGTCCAGCATTTCATCGGAGACTTCTTTTTTCCGCTTATACAAATTCTCCAGCTTGTCAAATAATAAGTCTTTTTCTTTTCTCATCTCGCTCTCTGAGGCAGCCATTTGCAATAATTCGGATTTGGCAAGTGCAACATCGTAGGGTCCCACACTCATCAATAACTTGGAAAGGATAGGGCCGGTCTCAATCAAAATGATCAAAAGGGAAATAAAAAGACTTGCAAGAAACACACTTGGCTCTTGATCAGTGAGGTCCGATAATGCTTTATTGCGTTCCAGGAATCCTATATTGGATCCCAGGCTGGATTCATATTGGCTTCTTTTTTCTTCCATATTCGTTTTTGCGGAATTACCTATGCTGTCCTGGTAAGAAATTTGTCTTGTCAATAAGGCTAACTCAGGCGTGAATTGTACCAGGGCCTGATTATAGGCATCTTGTTTCAGCCTGGTCAATTTTTCAATCCCCCTTTCCATTGAACCGCCAGTGCCATCAGCTTCCCTTAGGTAGGCCTCAGATAATCGATGCAGGGTGTCTTCCACAGATATTTTTCTTTGGGTCAATCGACTCCTCTCCTGCTCTGCATTTGATATCATTGACCTATTTTCAAGTAGCAACAAACTGTCATTCTGCAATATTTTCTTGTGCCGGTTTTCGGCCATTTTTACATTAATTTCTTTTTCAAAGATTTTTAATTCAAGGGGTCTTGCAATGGTAATCCCAATCAACAGCGCAAGCAATATGCGTGGGATAGCCATCATCATTTGTTTGCGAAGTGAAAAGCCATATTTCCGCATAGTGGAAACAAGAAATCGATCAAAATTAAAAATGATGAGACCCCAAACGAGCGCAAAGGCAAAAGCCCATTCCCAATTATTAAAAACGCTGAAAATAGCATAACCTGATGATAGAGAAGCCAGCATAAAAGTGGCCACAATTACACCTCCCAATCCGGCATACTTGGCATGTTCCGAAGGGTATTCCTTAAGGATCCGTTGGTGGGCTCCGGCGCACCACCAAAGAAAATGAGTGTCTGTTGATTTTTTGTTCCCGCCAAAAGAATCATAGGTAAATAGGCCGTTGTCTCGGCCGTTGGTGTTTTGGGCCATAGGTCTAGCAATTAAGTGAATTAAGATTGTTGAATAAAGGAAGAAGAAGGAACAATTTTGAGAAACGGCAATACCGGTCAGAAATTGTAAAAGAAAAGCTAAAACATAAATCAACCAGGTTCCGGTCGATTTATCGCTATGCCATTTTGTTCCAATGTTCGCCGGATCGACCTGGCAAATACAAGTGCATGGGGGCCATCGCCATGAATACAAATGGTTTCACATTTAATAGGAATCTGTGTACCAGTCCTGCTGGTAACCACCTTTTTTATCAACAGCTCCTCGACCCTGGCTTCTACTCTATTAATATCCTCAATCATCGCAGACGCTTCATCTCTGGATGTCAGGCTGCCATCGTCACAATAGGTACGGTCTGCGAATGCTTCATTAACGAATCTTATCTTGAGCTTTGCAGCCTGTTTTTCCATTTCGCTTCCGCTTAGGCCGTATAATAACAAAGAATTATCACATGCGGCGATTGCCTTGCAGATGGCGTAGCTAACTTCTGGATCTCGTGCGGCCCGGTTGTAAAGCGCACCATGCGGTTTAACGTGGCGGATGCGGGTCCCGAATTCAGTACATATTTTAGCGATTTGAGCTACCTGCTGCAAGAGGATGCCATACAATTCTTCCAGTTTGAATCCAGATTCCATAAGATCAATCCTTCCAAAATGCTCCCTGTCAGGAAACGACGGATGGGCACCAATTGCAATATTATTTTTAAGGGCCAATTCGGTTGTCCTTTTCATGATATCAATTGACCCTGCATGGAGGCCGCAGGCGATGTTAGCCGAACTTATCAATGACATTAAGTCCGCATCATCCGGATAACCTTCTCCCAAATCACAATTTAGATCAACACTTAACATACCAGGTCATTTAAATGATCCGTGCAGGATCTTTGGAGGATTTTCAATTGCTTTTTCCTGTTTGACCATAAATCTTCTGCAAAAGCCAGATCCACCATCTTAAATTGAATGGAGTCGCAAAGTCTTAGTTGTGCTAATTTGGGTAGATGGGTGGAAATCACATGACCAATCCTGGGATAGCCGCCCGTTGTTTGATGATCAGCCATTAAGACAATCAACTGTCCATCCGGTAATAATTGAATCGTTCCAAAACCTACGGCAGAAGAAAGCAACTCGATTACTTTATCCATCTCCAGTTGCATTCCTTTCAAATGGTAACCCATACGGTCAGATGAGGGATGAACGATAAAATTATTATTGACAAACTGCTCTCTGGACGTCTCTACCAGCCGTTCCCATTCATAACCCTTAGTAATGAAGATTTCATGAGGGTGTTGATAAGTTCCATTAATATCGGCCCGCCAGGACAAAACACGTATATTTTTTTCCTCATTCAGAAAAGCAGGAAAATAAATTGAGCTTTCCTTAAGAGCTAACTCGTCGCCTTTACGCAAAGGCCGGCCCATCCAACCACCTGCGCCTGCTTTGAGGTTTGTACTGTAGCTTTCCAACCATTTTTCAACCCGAAAGCCACCATGGCAACTTAGATAGCACCTCGCACCTCCATTTAATTTCGGAAAATGCAAAACAGTGTTCTTCCTGATCACCACCGGATGCCATAAAGGAACAGGAATATCATTTACAAGAGGTGAGAAATCCGCTCCTGTAATGGCTATCAGGGCGTTTTGTTCAAACAGGATCTGTGGCCCGGGAAAATGCATTTCCAATAGGGCTTCTGCAGGACAATTGCCAACAAGCATATTTGCGATTTCGGCTGCAAAACTATCCATAGCCCCTCCTGGGTTAATTCCCCACGCACCATACCCAAAACGTCCCTGGTCTTGAATGGTATCCAATATGCCCGGTTTAATAATAGATAAAGACATGTTTTATTAATGGTTATAAGGTTTATTGTTGATCAAAATCTTCTTTGTTAATAGGATAAAATTCAACATGGTCACCAGTTTTCAGTTTGACCGGAATATCTAACAATACATCAAATAGTTTGAGCGGCGTTCTGCCGATGATTTGCCAGCCGCCTGGACAATGGAGGGAATAGATACCCGTTTGACTACCAGCAATGCCGACACTCCCCGCATGCACGGCTACAGGATTCGATTTCCTTGGTACTGCTAATTTTTCATCCAATTGGCCTAAATATGAAAATCCTGGTAAAAATCCGATCATATATACCCGGTATATTTTTGAACAATGGAGTTCAATGATTTCCTTCTTAGTCAGTCGAATGTGGCGAGACACGAAATCCAAATCAAACCCAAACTTGTCATCATAACAAACAGGAATACGGTGAAGATCCGCTTCCTTTTCACCATCAAAGCTGGATATCTGCCAGGCTTCCTCGAGCTTTTCCTTCATATGTTGATAAGCTGTCCCTGCATCAGGATTGGTTTTCCTGATCACTTCTGGGTCGTAGAATACCGAAAGTGAGCTATATCCAATAATAAGGTCCTTCACTCCCTCTAAGGATTGTTCTAAAAGCCATTTATGGATAGCAATCACTTTTCTATTCATCTCCTCATTGATATCTTCTGAAAGATTGATCGTAGCGGCGCTATCACCGAGGGGAAATATATTGAACCTGGCTTCCAATACTGATTTTGTTTAAAAAAAGTGCAGCAACTAAACCTGCCGAATACCCGTATGCTTATCAATTTGGATCATTCAAACCAATTTATACAAATTAACGATAATCGGATAAACCAAAAGCATTTAGAAGTTGTTTCAATGAAGGCAACTATACAAAAATGAAAATTGTTTTTGGGTTATAATGAACATATCAATTTTTTATTTTGATAGTTATACTGTAAACTTGCACGCCAACAGGCCTGTTTAAAACCATTTAATTGAAGTATGGCGAAGAACTTATTGATAGTGGAGTCTCCTGCGAAAGCTAAAACCATAGAGGATATCCTAGGCTCGGAATTCGAAGTGAAAAGTTGCTATGGCCATATCCGTGATCTTGAAAAAGAGGACATGGGGATTGATGTAAAAAATCATTACCAACCTAGGTATGTCGTTCCAGAAGATAAAGAGAAGGTGGTAAAGGAGCTGAAAAAAGTGGCCAAACGCTCTGAGGAGGTTTGGTTGGCGACAGATGAGGACAGGGAAGGGGAAGCGATAAGCTGGCACTTATGCGAAGTCCTTGGGTTGGATCCAAAGACAACCAAAAGAATTGTTTTCCACGAAATAACTAAATTAGCAATTCAAACTGCGGTTAAGAATCCCAGAAAGGTCGATATGAATTTAGTCGACGCTCAACAGGCAAGGAGAATTTTGGACAGAATTGTGGGTTTTGAATTGAGTCCCGTACTGTGGCGAAAAATGAGCATGAAGAATAATCTGAGTGCTGGCCGGGTTCAAAGCGTTGCCGTCAGGATCATTGCCGAAAGGGAACGGGAAATCAACGCATTTTCAGCCACAAGTACTTTTAGGATTGAGGCAAAATTTACGGCAAATGATCTAAGCGGCAAAAGCGTGACTTTCTCCGCAGACGGGAAGAAATACAATAACGCCGAAGGGGCAACTGCCTTTCTGAATACTTGTAAGGGCGCCAGTTATACTGTTACTGATGTTCAAATCAAACCTGGCAAAAAATCTCCAGCCGCTCCGTTTACCACATCAACCCTTCAACAGGAGGCTTCGCGGAAACTTAGTTATTCCGTGAGCAGGACCATGGTGCTTGCTCAAAAATTGTATGAGAGCGGAAAGATCACTTATATGCGAACGGACAGCGTAAATCTAAGCGAGATGGCCATGGATAATCTGAAGAATCAGATATCTAATCAGTTCGGCAACAATTACTATCAGTCACGCAGGTTTAAGAATAAGAATGAATCCGCGCAGGAAGCCCATGAGGCGATACGCCCTACTTATATGGACATTTCAACTGTCGAAGACGCGGATTGCAGAAAACTTTACGAATTGATTTGGAAACGGACCATGGCCAGTCAAATGGCGGATGCTGAGTTGGAAAGGACCGTGGCAAAAATTCAAATATCAACAAATCAGGAAGAACTTACTGCCAGTGGGGAAGTAATGAAATTTGACGGTTTTTTAAAGGTGTATACTGAAGATAGGGATGATGAAGAGTTAAATGACGAAGATCAGCAAAAGGACATGCTGCCGCCGCTGGCCTTAAAGCAAAATCTCCCGTTAAAGGAAATGAATGCCACAGAGCGATTCAGCAGGCCCTTACCCAGGTATACGGAAGCTTCTCTGGTGAAAAAGCTGGAAGAACTTGGAATTGGCCGTCCCTCGACTTACGCCCCGACAATCTCGACCATCCTAAAAAGAGGCTATGTAGAAAAAAGAGATAAGGAAGGCCTGAAAAGGGAGTTCCGGATTCTTCAGTTAAAAAATAACAATATAAGCCAGCAGGTACAGGTGGAAACGACAGGCGCGGAAAAATTTAAATTATTTCCTACGGATTTGGGCCTCGTAGTGACCGATTTTTTGAAGCAGTATTTTGATGATATCATGGATTATAATTTTACAGCCAGGATTGAAGAAGAGTTTGATGAAGTTGCTTCAGGTAAGCTCAAATGGAGCAATATGATCGATGATTTTTATATTCCTTTTAAGAAGGATGTAGAAAATACTATTGAAAATGCAGAAAGGATAAATGGAGAAAGGGATTTGGGCGTCGATGCAGTGAGTGGTAAAAAGGTGATTTCCAGGATGGGCCGCTATGGTCCCATGGTCCAGATAGGCGAGGCGAATGCCGAAGAGAAACCAAGGTTTGCCAAGCTTAAAAACACCCAGAGCATTGAGACGATCAGTTTTGAGGAAGCGATGGAATTATTCAAATTGCCCCGCAATCTCGGTCAATTCGAAGGGGAGGATGTAACGGTCAATATCGGAAGGTTCGGTCCTTATATTGCACATGATAAAAAATTCTATTCTCTGGGAAAGGAATATGATCCTTATACCATTGGCTTTGAAGATGCTTTTCCTTTGATCGCGCAAAAAAGGGCTGCCAAAGAGGAACGGACGATTAAAGTGTTTGAAAAAGAAAAAATACAATTGCTCCGCGGACCATATGGCCCGTATATCAAACAGGGTTTGAGGAACTTTAAGATCCCAAAAAAGGATCAGGAGGGCGCAGCTGCACTCACTATAGAAGAGGTCAGGGCCATCATTGAAGAAGTCAAGGCCAATCCGCCAAAGAGGGTCCCAAAAAGAAAAAAATCAAACTGAGGCCCTGGCAGGAAATTTGAAAATTCAGCACAGTTCTGCTCTTAACCCATTTTCTGTTTCTACCAGGAAGCATCCTGGCACAGTTTCAAAAAAACCGTAATTAGCACAAGAATTCTGGAGATCCAGTCGTTATATCATGAAGGTAACGGATGAAATATTTTCAATAGCAGGCGGTAGTCAGACAAAGAAATAAACATTAGATAAAGGTTTGTGGAAAAGATTTTTGTTTCAGATTGGTAAGTTCCCCGATATTCATCCCCGTTATCCTGATTGGAAATATCCCGGAAAAATATCCCATCCCCATGCAAGAAAATAGAGAAATTAAGGCATTGTTTGATCTAATTGATGATCCAGATGAAGAAGTCTTCACCACCGTGAGCGATCGTATCGTGACTTATGGAAGAGGGATTATTCCCAATTTGGAGAATCTTTGGGAAAATACCATTGGTGAAGATGTCCAAGAGAGGATCGAGATTCTCATTCATAAATTACATTTTCACGACCTAAGTGAAGATTTCCTGCGCTGGAAGACCAGCACCTACCAGGATCTCTTAACAGCCTCTCTGTTGGTTGCTAAATTTCAATATCCTGATTTGGCTACCGCCTTTGTACTGCAGGAGGTTGAAAAACTCCGAAGAAATATTTGGCTGGAGTTGAATAGTTACCTTACCCCTCTCGAACAGGTGAATGTATTGACAAGCATTCTTTATAGTTATTATAGTTTGAAGGGAACAGAAGTAGGCTACCAGCACCCTGAGGAATTTTTGATCAATAAGGTAATCGAAACAAAAAGGGGCAATGCGTTGGCTAATGGCATTCTTTACCTCATGTTAAGTGAACTTCTTGATATTCCCATAAAAGCGATTAATATACCCCGTCAGTTTGTTCTCGCATACATCAAACCTGATTATGAGAATGACCTGGCTCTTCCAGAAGATCCTTCCCAGCGGATAGAATTTTTTATCGATCCTGTCAGCGGTCAGGTATTTACGCATAAAGATGTGGAGAATTATTTTAAGAGAATATCCGTTCAGCCTGTCAATGCATACTTTAAGCCCGTTAAACACTGCCAAATCATCAAGACATTACTGGAAGAATTCAGTAAATGCTTTGAAGCGGATAAAAGCGTTTACAAACAAAAAGAACTACTCGCACTGGCAGAAATGCTTAAGGACCAATAATATTTACCTTTAACCCGGTCAGAATTCTTTCCATTCAGACTAAAGCTGAACGTGTTGTTTCCCAGTAGTAAGCGTCAGATTTTTCCCACCCCAGGAAAAAACCCCTGTCACTCCATCAGGCAAAGTAATTTCTCCCGCTATTTGTCCTGCAACTTTTTTCAGTTGAACGCGTATAATACCATTTGGATGCGGCATCACCCCTTCAATCTGGTCTAAACCGCCGAGGAAAGGTTCAATCTTTATTTTTTGGAAACCGGGAGACATGGAATTGATTCCGCAGACTGTTGACAAGAGTTCATAATCCGGAGAGGCGCTCCAGGCATGACAATCCGATCTGGTGGGTTCAGGATTTTCTGCAAAAGTGGTTAATCCGACATTAAGCATATCATACCAGGGTTTTAATAAACCTATAAAACGATCCCCAAGTTTTACTTTCTTCAATGCTTCAAACAGATAAAATTTAAAATAATAGGTGCATTGCGTAATTTGATCATCCGATATAATCCTTTCGATCAGAATCTTTTGATTGCTCATTGGAATCGCATCCGTCAATACTGCCATAATATTGGCGTGCTGACTAAAGGAGTTCTTATCCGGATTATCCGCCAGCAGGCCCCTTTTTTCATCCCAGCAAAGTTTGATCGTACTTTTTGTAAGGGAGTCTGCCAGGGCGAGGTAAATATCCGCTTTTTCCTTCTGGCCAAAATATTCAAAAAGCTCTGCGGCTCTTTGCAAAGTATAGGCATATTGCAGGGTAATAATCGAAGAACCGCCACTGCAACCTCCAGGAGGCACTCCCCCTTCATTCTCGGTAAGATCTAAAGACCAGGACCAGTCTACAAACGGCCACCATTGTAATTTCCCCAACATGCCATCAGCTGCTATCCGTTTTTTATACCAACGAAGCACATTTTCTATGCCTTCAGAGAATGATTGTACAAAAACATCGTCTTTACGATAACGCCAAAAATCATGGATCATACAAACCCACCACAGGGAGAATGTGGGAATGACCTGCATATCCCTGCTTGGATACCGGCTTTGTGTCAAGCCATCAGGTATCCGGCTGTGATCAATATCCATGATTGCTTTACGCATCAGACGGTCATCCCCAGAGACATATAAGGAAATCAAAGCTTGTATCCTCGTATCTCCTACATATTGCAATTGCTCATAATACGGGCAATCGAAATAAGTCTCCATGGCGCAAAGTCTCGCAGTCCGCCATCCAGTTTCCCAAATTTTCTGAAGGGAAGGTTCATTGCTGCTGAATGAGGCATTTTCTTTAAATGGATAACCGGTAAAAAGGCCATAGATATCATTTATAACGAGCGGATCATCTTTAGTTTCAATATCCAATTGCAGATAACGGTATGTACGGAAATGAAGCGGACTATATTGGCGGAGTTCTTTGCCGTCGGCAATGTAGAGGTCTTGTACCCCCATGATGGATTTCTGGTCGATATCATTCCGGTTTCCTTTATTCCTTTTATTATCGATAAGAGATTCGGCATACGTAAATTTAATCCGTGATTGTTGTCCACCACTTACAATCATAGTCGGGTAAGCGTTCGTCAAATGGGATTCGTCAAGTAACAAAGAAACGACCGAATGGGCGGGAATATGCAACGGCGCATTTCCTTTCAAAAAATCAGTATCGACAGCCATGCTGCTTCTCCGGACATTTCCCAGTCGTTGTATCGATTCTTCCATAAAGGGTATAGCCCTGGGTACCAGCATCCAATTACCGTCTGTGCCGTAAGTCCTGGCTTTGGCACCATAGCCTAATTCTTCTGCCTGTTGCCATTTGCTGTCGTCATATTCTTTTTTTTCAAAACCCCAAGCATATTTATTTGCATCGAGTTTTTCTCCATCTGCCGTCACTATATAAGTTTGCATGGCTGCTTTATCTAGTGGCATTGCTGTATAAGCGGAGTCAGCAATCACCTTCCATCCGGCATTTGTATTGAGTACAGCTTCCTTTATGGAATCACCTTGTAAAAGAAATCCAGTCCGGTAACTGATCTGCGCATAGGCGCGATAACTGGCAAAGTTCCACACGGTGGCTGCAATAATATTGTCGCCTGCTTGTAAATAGGACGCCAGATCAAGAGTCTCAAAATTCCAATTGGCTAAATCGCTCCTGGCTGGTCCTGTCACCACTGATTGGCCATTTACAAACAAACGATAACGGTTATCTGCAGTGACATGGATAATAAAAGATGACGGCTTTTCACCAAGATTGAAAACCTTTCTAAAATGGTATACGCCAAACTCATCCCCTGAAGACCGGGGAAGACCTATCCAGTGTGCAATCCAATTCCCATGGAGCCATCTGGAACTGACGGGAACGAGCTGCCCAAATTGTTCCTGACACAAAAAACAAATACCAAGGATTAGTAGAATGATTCTTTTCCTCTGCTCCATAGTAGCAATCAGTATGTAATTTGTAACAATAAGAGTTTATAAAACCTTTTGAAGGTAAATAGGCTATCCGCTGTGAATCTTCTGGCAGCGCACCGGGTTTATGACCATTTCACATCCCAACCACTGCGGTAAGTACGTTTCACAAATTGATTGGCTTCGTCGAAATTAGTGACTTTCATATTTACTGCATCCCAGAGTAATTTCTTTCTGCCGGGAAATGAATTATTTGTCTTTATATTCCAGCTTCTGAGTGCCAGATTCCCCATCAAAATGGTTTCTGTTAAAGGCCCTGCATACTCGAAAGGCGAGCTGACTTCATTCTTACCGTAACCAGCAATACAGGCATTTATCCATTGCACGTAATGACCTTCTGTGCTCCCAGGCACACGTGCAAGGGTCTGAGGCACATTCACCTCAGCCATTCGTGAACTTGGTAGGAGTGTTGGATTTGATCCATAGGTCCCACACATCATTTTCCCTTTGGTTCCCGTGATCAATACACCTCCTCCTCCCCGATCGCCGAATAACTCATCCGGACCCAATTCGTCTGGCCGTTCCGGTTGGATACCGCCATCCATCCAATAGAGCCTGACATCCGGCTTCCCATCTTTTCCTGGGAATTTCAGTTTTATGGACGATGAAATTGGGCAACTTTCTGGGTAATAAGAAGCCGTCCACATCTTTTCTATAACGTTACCGACGCTACATTCCACTTCTGTCGGATAACCCAAACCGACAGTTTTAAATGCAGGGTCAATCAAATGACAACCCATATCTCCTAATGCTCCTGTTCCAAATGCCCAGAATCCACGCCAGTTAAATGGCACATACTCCTTATGATAATCCTCCTGCTGCGCCGGTCCCAGCCAAATATCCCAGGTTAGTTCTTTTGGAATTTCATCAGTGCTTTTGGGCTTACCGAAGCCCTGGGGCCAAACCGGCCTGTTTGTCCATACATGAATATGCGTCGCATCTCCAATAATACCTGCATTATACCATTCCTGCATCTTTCTCACCCCATCTCCTGAAGCACCCTGGTTACCCATCTGTGTCACCACCTGATAACGCTTTGCTGCTTCGGTCAGCATTCTGGCTTCAAAAATATCGTGTGTAAGTGGTTTTTGCACGTACACATGCTTACCCAATTGCATTGCAGAAATGGCAGCCACCGCGTGTACGTTGTCAGGAATGGAAACCGATACAGCATCGATCGTTTTATGCTCTTTGTCGAGCATTTCCCTGAAATCTATATACCTCTTGGCGTTTGGAAATCTTTTGACGGAATTCGTGATTTGCCGATCGTCCACATCACAAAGGAATGCAATACTTGCATTTGGACTTTTGGAAAATGCTGCCAGATCACTTTCTCCTTTTCCACCGGCGCCGATGGCTCCGATAACCAATTTATCGCTGGGAGCGATGTACCCACGCCCCAAAACATGCCTGGGAACGATAAAAAAGCCAGCAGCGGCCAATGAAGAATGTTTGATAAATCCCCTCCGCGATTGACCGGCTTGATTTTTGTTTTTCATTTTTAATTGATAGATGGTTAATTAGAAATAGTAATAATCAATAAAAAAATATTTTATACCCCTAGACTCCAACCTTCCCTGTAATTTCTTTTCACAAATTGGTTTGCATCTTCAAAATTTGTAATCTTCATATTTGGTCCATCCCAAAGTAATTTGATGAAACGTCCAGGGTAATTGACATCTTTGCCCTCCTTCTTCTGGATATCGTAACTCCGAATGGCCAAATTACCCATCAGCACGCTTTCAGCCAGAGGTCCTGCGATATCAAAATTTGAGCTGAGATTTTTAGCTTTCTCGCTGCCATATCCTGCCATTGCAGCTTCCACCCAGGCGCCATAGTGCCCTTCATCGCCCATGGGGACACGCGCAACGGTTTGAGGCACCTTAACCTCCTTTGTTCTTGAGGTGGGGAGCAACTGTGGATCAACACCATATGTGCCACACATCATGTTGCCTTTTGTTCCGTAAAAAATGGCGCCATTTCCCCCATCCCCCATCTGTTCATTTGGTCCTAATTGATCGGGTCTATCTGGTTGGATGCCGCCATCCATCCAGTGCAGCTTTATATCAGGTTTTCCATTCACCCCCTTAAATGTCAAAGTAATATGTGAGGCAATTGGTCCGCTATCAGGGAAATAGGCTTTATCCCAGTTTTGAATGTATTTGGTAGCCACACTACACTCTGCGGAAATTGGATAACCCAAACCCAAAACAGCAAAGGGAGGTGCCATGATATGGCAGGCCATATCTCCCAAAGCGCCGGTACCATAGTCCCACCAGCCTCTCCAATTAAAAGGAAGAACCCCTTCAAAATAGTCCCTCTTGGGGGCTGTTCCAAGCCACAAATCAAAATCCAATTCTGGCGGAATCGTCGAAGCCATCACTGGTCTGGCCACTCCCTGAGGCCAGATTGGACGGTCTGTATAACAATAGACCGTGTGTACATCCCCGATGATTCCGGCATTGAACCAATCCTGTAATTGCCTGACCCCATCGCCGCTCGCCCCTTGATTGCCCATTTGCGTGACTACCTTATACTGATGGGCGGCCTTTGTCAACATGCGGGCCTCATAAATATCATGTGTCAGTGGCTTTTGCACATACACGTGTTTACCCATTTGCATGGCAGCCATTGCTGCAACAGCATGTGTATGGTCTGGGGTGGAAACAGAAACCGCGTCAATGGATTTTCCTTGTTTGGCGAGCATTTCCCGAAAATCCTTAAAATATAAAGCTTTAGGGAAATTTTTCCGTGTGTCGACGGACTGGCGATCGTCTACATCGCAAAGGCAAACAATTTCTGCTTTGCCGCTTTTGTAAAAATGATCAATGTCATCTGCTCCTTTTCCACCGGCTCCGATTGCGCCAATGTTCAATTTGTCACTTGGGGCGGTATATCCTCTTCCAAGTACATGTCTTGGCACTATAAAAAACCCTGCTGCGGTTATGGAAGAATCCTTTATAAATGCCCTGCGCGAAGAAATGAATGCGTTTTTTTTGTTCATCTGGCAATTTTCGTTATTAATTGGGTGAAGAAATTTGATTGGGTATAGAATTCAATCCTAAATGCACTTGGCATAAAGACATTTGTTATACCAAGGAAGAATCCAACGTAATATTTGTATTTAATAATTTACTTACCGGACAATTTGCTTTGGCATCCTCCGCGGACTCTTTAAACTTATTAGCGTCAATTCCAGGGATTTTTGCTTTTAGCACCAGGTGTGAACTCGTAATGCTGCCGTTATCAAGGGTAACCTCAGCTGTTACGTCCAGGGAATCGGCAGTGAAACCTGAGGCTTGCAGGACAAAGCTCAGCTTCATCGCAAAACAACCCGCGTGTGCCGCAGCAATGAGCTCCTCGGGATTTGTTCCTGTCCCTTCTTCAAATCTGGACTTATACGAATATGGTGTCTTATTTAAAGTGGTGCTTTGTGTGGTTAAATTTCCTTTCCCTTCTTTTCCCGAACCGATCCAATTAGCGTTTGCTGTACGTGTCATAAAAAATATTGTTTTAGTTTTATCAAAAATACAAAGATGGTAATTTCCTGGGAAGATTTTGAAAAATTGGATATCAGGGTCGGTACAATCATGGAAGTTAACGATTTTCCAAAAGCAAAGAAGCCAGCCTACCAATTAAAAATTGATTTTGGCCCCTTAGGAACTAGGAAATCTTCCGCACAATTGACGCAAATCTATATAAAGACTGCGTTGTTGGGCCAACAGGTCATTGCAATCCTTAATTTCGCACCCAAACAGATCGGAGGCTTTTTCAGCGAATGCCTGGTATTGGGTATTTATTCCGATAAGAATGAAGTTGTTTTGTTGCAACCCGAGAGAAAAGCCCAAAATGGATGGAAAATAGGATAATTCAAAATGGAAGAACAATACTCAACATATTATCAATCGCCTCTTGGGCTGATTAGAATCTCCGGAACTGCAAATTACATCTGTGAATTGGTTTTTGTTGACGTTATTGAAAAGCCGCCTGCCGAACCCAATAAAAGGAAATACAGTCCAATTATTATTCAAAGCATTGAACAGCTAATTCAATATTTCCACGGAGAAAGAAGGCAATTTGATTTCCCTGTGCACCAGGAGGGAACCACCTTTCAAAAAAGGGTCTGGGATGAGCTGATTGGGATCCCATACGGAAAAACTATTAATTATTTGGAACTATCAAGAAGGTTAGGTGATTCAAAAGCCATCCGGGCGGCTGCGTCAGCTAATGGAAAAAATAATATTGCCATCGTGATTCCATGCCACCGCGTCATTGGTTCAAAAAATGACCTGGTTGGCTATGCAGGGGGAATTTGGCGGAAAAGATGGCTGCTGGAACACGAAGCTAAAATAATGTATGGCGTACAGACCTTGTTTTAGTTTCTGAATTCAAAGGCTAATAGTTTATTTATACCAACAAGGGATGGATCAGTTGCAGTTAAAAATAATCCGGATCATTCCTGAAACCAAAAATGCCTCAACTTTTGTAATAGAGAGGTCAGACGGTCAACCCCTTCAATATGAAGCAGGTCAATTCTTAACCTTGATTGTGACCCCTAAAGAGACTCAACTCCGGCGGTCCTATTCATTTTCCTCCACACCTCTTTTTGATGATTTTATATCAATTACAATAAAGAGGATAGCTAACGGAGAAGCCTCCAGGTGGCTTTTGGATCATCTGGCTATCGGGGACATTGTAATTTCCCTGCCCGCATCCGGCAAATTTACAGTAGAAACAAATATTGAACAGAGCCGGCAATTTTTTTTTATTGTTGCAGGCAGTGGCATCACTCCGGCGTTCAGTTTAATCAAAAAAATCCTCATAAAGGAACCCCATTCTGAAGTGTTTCTCTTTTATCAGAACCGTGATGAGGATAACATCATTTTTGAGGCCCAGCTGCTTATTCTGCAGAATGATCATCCTTTGAAATTCAAATGGGTTAATTTTCTAAGCAGGCCTCGAAACCGTTTTTGGCAGGCAGAAAGACTAAACAATCCTTCCTTGGAAAAATGGATTCGGGCATATTGGAATATTGAAAAAAAACAAGCTTGTTTTCTTTGTGGTCCTACTTCATTCATGCGCATGGCTCAATTTACCCTGAAGGAAATGGGTGTAACAGACGATTCGATCAGAAAAGAATATTTTACTGTGGATTTTATACCGCCTCCTCCCTTTATCGTCAATCCAGGTTTTAGGGAAATTAGGATTTTCAGGAACAATCAGGTTTTTCGCCTCAGGGCAGCTTATCCGACTAATATATTACAAGCCGCTCTGGATAACCATATTCAGCTGCCATACAGTTGCAGAGGTGGCCGTTGTTCCACTTGTGTCGCCAGGCTTATAAAAGGAAAAGTAAAAATGAGCATTAATGAGGTACTGACGGAACAGGAAGTGAAAGAAGGCTGGGTATTAACCTGCGTAGGTTATCCAGAAACCGATATTGAATTAAGTTTCTAGATCATGTCCACTAAACCTCTTTTTTTTGCTTTTATAAATGGGTATGAATCATTTTCCGAAATCCTCTCCGGAAAAGGCCATGGGCAATAGGTGGCCCGCCTCTGGGATAACACATATTCCTCCACTTTGCCCTCCGAGAATCAGGCGGATGGGTAAACCACATCTTTGTTCATACTCCACTAACGATTGTCTGCATATTCCGCAAGGGAATATTGGATGTTCACTTTTGCCCCTGGTGTTTAGATAGCTGATTGCCATACGGAGCACCGCAATACCCGGGTATAACGCGGAGATACTTGAGAGCAAGACCCTTTCAGCACAAATACCGGCAGGAAAGGAAGCATTTTCCTGATTGGAACCACCTAGGATCTTACCATTGGATAATTCAGCAGCTGCCCCCACACAGAATTTTGAGTAGGGCGCATATGCCTGCAGGGTCATTTTTCTTGCTTCTTTCAAAAGATCGGAATCTTTCTGTTGGAGATCCTCTGTGGAACCATACATTTCATATAGGAAAGAATATTCTTTTTTTTCCATCAGGTTCGTCTGAATTTGTTCATTTTATCTTCTTAAATAGGCGGGACCATCGAACACCCTTATCCCAGCTCATCCAAATGAGCCATGCCTCTCCTACTACATGATCTTCAGGTACAAATCCCCAGTACCTGGAATCCTGGGAGCCATGGCGGTTATCGCCCATCATCCAGTAATAATTCATTTTAAAAGTATACTGATTGGTTTGAACATCGTTGATGAGCATTTTGTCCCCCTTTTTCTCAAGCTTGTTGCCTTCATAGACTCGGATTGCCCTTTCATATACACTATAATTCTCTGCTGTCAGAGTAAGCGTAGCTCCTTTCGATGGAATCCATATAGGACCATAATTATCCCTTGTCCAGGTATGGATATTGTCGTAAGGATAAACGTCTTGTGCACTGTCTATTTCCGGAAAAATATTTTTGACCAGCCCGCTTTTCATCATCTTGTCTTTTGCGTTCCTTGTCAAAAGGAGTTTATATTGGTTTGGCGCCCCGGTTGGCTGTAGCTCTTCTGAATTGTTGACATCAACGTCATATTCTTCCTTCATTACGGTCTCATCCAATGGTTGTCCTGCAGTGGTAATATAATAGTAGGTCTCTGAATACAGCGGAAGTGCCGTGGCTTGGCCATTGATGTACACAATCTGGTCCTTTATCTGCAAAGTATCTCCAGCAATCCCTATACAGCGCTTGATATAATTTTCCTGCTTGTCAACCGGGCGTACCACCAGGGGGTATTGGTCCGGGTCATTCAGAACTATTTGTCGGCCGGCATCGATCCCGCCACGTCCTCCAAGAGCGCGGCATACATCATAATAGGGTTGGGCAGATTGGTACTCATCCCTGTTAATGACAGTATCCCCAGCCGGAAAATTGAAGACCACCACATCATTTCTTCTGACAGGACTTGGAAACCAGCGAGTATAAGGAATCTTAATCCACTCCAGGTAAGATTTCATATTCGTGAAGGGAAGTGTATGATGAACAAATGGCATCGCCAGTGGTGTATTGGGAATTCTAGGACCATAACTGAATTTACTCACAAACAGAAAATCATTAACTAATAATGTCTTTTCCATTGAAGGCGTAGGAATCGTATAGGCTTCAAAAACAAAGGTCCTGATAAGAGTTGCAGCTACAATCGCAAAGACTCCTGCATCTATCCATTCGCGGGAGACCGATTTCTTATACTTTTTTGCCGTTTCCACTCCAAGGAATTTATCCTTTTGGTCGAAACCGATATAGGGAAAATAGAATACAGGAAGCAATGCCGCAAGTGCATGCTCATAAAGCTTAAATTTTCCAAAGAGTTTTACAAAATCCACATATATGCCCATTGAAATAAACCAGCCGACTACTGGAATTATTTGCCAGAATACCCAATGCCGCGGACGCTGGCCTAATTCCATTATGACCCAGGTGTTATAGAAAGGAATAAATGCTTTCCATCCCGGCACTCTTGCTTTTTCAAACATCTTATACAAACCCACCGAGGGCAACAGGAGAATAAGCAATTGAATGAGCAATAACACTAAAACCTGATGAGTCGTCATTCCTTGAATTTTAGATTCCGGCAAAATTACCATATTAATCTTCCTGCCAAAATAATAGCCTGGAAAGTTTTGCTAAAATCCAGTGGAGGCAAGCCGCAGATGATAGAATCCGCTGTACCATTTGTCGCAAATTCGGCGAAAATATTACGCCATGTGGACTGTTTTTTTAAATGGAAAAGAAAATGAAAGAGGTCTACAAAACTATTTTTTTGGAAGAACATAACTTTCAATATCGTCTCTTTTGATCGACTTTCCTGAGAGTATGACCAATCGCTCGACCACATTGCGCAATTCCCGGATATTGCCACTCCAGTCATATTCCTGAAGCGCATGTATCGCCTCTTCATCTACAAATTTTTTGGCGATTCCATAATCGCTGCAGATATCGGTCAGGAACCTGTCAACGAGCAAAGGAATATCATCTTTTCGCTCATTGAGTGAGGGCACATGAATAATAATGACGCTGAGGCGGTGATAAAGATCCAAACGAAAACTTCTCTCCTCCACTTCCTTTAGCAGGTCTTTATTGGTGGCGGCGACTACCCGGACATCGACATTGATATCTTTATCGCCTCCTACACGGGTTATCTTCCCTTCCTGCAATGCACGCAACACCTTGGCTTGGGCATTCATGCTCATGTCTCCGATCTCGTCCAGAAATAAAGTTCCACCATTAGCTTGTTCAAACTTTCCGATCCTTTGTTTTAATGCGGATGTAAATGAACCTTTTTCATGACCAAACAATTCGCTTTCGATCAATTCGCCCGGTATGGCAGCGCAATTCACTTCAATCAAAGGTCCTGTGGCGCGGTTACTTTTTTCGTGAACCCAACGGGCAACTAATTCTTTACCTACTCCGTTTTCTCCTGTGATCAATATGCGGGCGTCCGTCGGAGCCACCTTTTCAATCGTTTCTTTGATCTTTTGGATTGGCATAGAATCTCCAACCATTTCCTGCATCCGGCTCACCTTCCGTTTCAGAACTTTGGTTTCCGCAACCAGGCTCGTCTTATCCATGGCATTCCTGATCGTAATCAATAACCGATTCAGATCTGGAGGCTTGGAAATGTAATCATAAGCACCTTTCTTGACGGCTTCGACGGCCGTTTCAATGGTGCCATGCCCTGAAATCATGATAATCGGTATATCCGGATTCAATTCCTTGGCTTTCTCTAGAAATTCTATCCCATCTACTTTCGGCATTTTGATATCACACAAAATGACATCATATTCCTTTTCCTTTATCTTTTTAAGACCTTCCTCCCCATCGCCTGCTTCCTCCAGCTTATAACCTTCGTAGGAAAGGATCTCGCTTAATGTTTTTCGAATCGCTTTTTCATCGTCTATGATCAGAATGTTGGACATAGGTTATAACAATCTTTTAATTTGGAAAACTACTTTCGGATATGCACCTGCCGGTACATCAAAAATAAGAATATGAAACCGAACCTCCTCAATACAATAATGTTGCCGTTTTTAGTTTCTCCAGCTTCTTGACAATGGCGTCCATTGCATCAGTGGGTAACTCCCGCATGCTAGGAAAAATGAAAAGAATCATTTCCCTTTCTGCACTCAGATAAAATGGGATTCTGGGGAAATATCAGTTGTAATTATTGATAATGTATATGACCAGGGAATTAAAATAAAGCGGCCATAGACCTGCGATCCAGCGCTGTCAGCCGAATATAGAAATATGAGCTGCCGCTCGCATTATAAAAGTTTTACATCCCTGAAATGGCAGCCAAATACAGCCTTTTACCAGGTTTTATGTGAACCCTAATAATAGTTTACTATTGACAATCAATTAGTTATCTAATTTGTTCGGATTTATAGTACTTATGCTTAGTAAAAACCCCTTGTAAAGAAAGACAAGACCTCTTATCTTGTATGAGTTCGATATTATAATCCATTATTCACCCAAAATTCTTTCCTATGAAACAGGACATTCAACTAATCGCGAACCCTCCCCGCAAGATCTTTATCAAGCTTACCGTGCTGGGTTGTGTATTGGTGGGTATGGTCTACATATCCCTGGTTATTCTGAATACAGCGATGAAAACAATACATTAATGCGCAACTGTATCAAATAGACGAAAGAGATACCCGGAACACAATTCCGGGATTTTCTTTTAAGGCCTCACAACCTCCAACTCAATAATGGTATCCGTCTCGTCCTTCTTTGTCAGATCAAACATCACATAATTATCAGCCAGCAGTTGCCATTTCACAGGCTTTTTATCTGCAAATAGTTTTGCGGTTTTGATCTTGTACGGAACTTTTAGAAAAAGTTTGTCATCCTTGGTTTTAAATACATGCAAATAAATGGTATTCCCTTTTTCGGTTATGGCTCCCCAATCAGATGGCTTTTCAAACCCAGCTTTAGTTCCATAAACCGTTTCTCCGTTTTGTTTCAACCAATCCCCAACTGCAGCCAGGCGATCCGTGAATTCCTGCTGGATATCTCCATTTGGCAGCGGCCCGATATTCAATAATAAATTGGCTCCATAACCCGCATCACGCACCAGTAATTGGATTAGATTCTTTACAGATTTATAATTCCTGTCCGTAATATTAAAACCCCAGGAATCATTAATCGTTTCGCAAGTCTCTAAAGGAAGCATTGACACAGATTGACCCCCAAATCCCGTTGTATTTCCGCCTGGCAGGTCTTTTTCAAACATTTGGAAATCTTCCCCGGGTAATGGAACCCGATGGTGATTATTACCAATAAGACATTGCGGCTGTAATTTGTGGATGAGTGCGTAAATTTCATCTATATGCCAATTAACCTTGGATTGCTGATCTTTATCTGTATCATTATTCAATTGATCCCAAAAGCCATCAAACCAAACGCCACCGATCTCGCCATAATTGGTCAATAACTCTGTTAGCTGAGCCTTCATAAAACTCAAGTAATTATTCCAGTCACTTTTTTGAGTACGACCTGTTCCATGCCCCGTACGCCCTGTTTCATATTGATAATCCGATCGGTACCAATCCAATAATGAGTAATACACGAATAATTTGACACCCTGCTTATGACACTCATCAGCAAGCAGTTTGACAGCATCCTTTCCCCATGGCGTATTACTGATTTTCCATTCCGATTGCCTCGTATCCCAATTGCTGAAACCATCATGGTGCCTTGTAATAAGTGTGATATATCCCATGCCTGACCGCTTTGCAGTACCCACCCATTTTGCAGCGTCAAAATCTATCGGATTAAAAATATGTACTAAGCGGGTATAATCCGGAACCTTTATATTTCTATCGTTCATCACCCATTCTCCTGCGCCAAGTACGCTAAATGCACCCCAATGAATAAACATGCCGTACCTGACACTGTCAAACCATTTTCGGGCTTGAAGATTTTCCGGAGTTGGGGAATAATTGTTTTGGGCTTTTGACGAAAGGCAAATAGCGCAGATCAAAAGAAGAGGAAGGAAGGATCTCATGTAAATAATTTTGACTTAAATAACAGCAAAAGCCTGGAATACCCGATACTTATTTCTTTAGATACATCAATTCCTTGGCTAATTTCACGGTTCTTGGGATATCTGGTAATGCCAATGCGACCAGGTTAGGAGCATAATGCAAAGGCGCATCTGCCGAGGTAATGCGCAGGATGGGAGCATCAAGATAATCAAACCCTTCCTTTTGAATATGATACGTGATCTCCGAAGAAACAGAACCAAAAGGCCATTGCTCCTCCACGATTAGCAATCGATTTGTTTTCTTTACGCTTTCCAGGACAGTCATCCAATCCAGAGGGCGGATGGTCCGTAGATCAATCACTTCAGCGCTAATGCCTTCTTTTTCCAATTCTGAGGCAGCCCCCAAGGCGACCTTCATCATCTTATTATAAGAGACAATGCTGATGGCAGAACCTTGTTTCTTCACTGCAGCTTTTCCTAATTCAATGTAATATTCCTGTTCAGGCACTTCGGATTTCTCCCCATAACTTACCTCACTTTCCATAAAAATGACCGGATCTTCCTCATACCGGATGGATTGTTTCAGCAAGCCCTTGGCGTCATAACCATCGCTGGTTGAAACTACTTTTAACCCCGGAATATTCGCATAGAAATTTTCGAAAGCGGTGGAATGCTGTGCTCCCAGTTGACCGGCCGAGCCATTAGGTCCCCTGAATACAATTGGACAACTTATTTGTCCCCCGCTCATTGCCAGCATTTTTGAAGCGGTATTCAAAATTTGATCTAAAGCCAGAGCAGCAAAATTCCAAGTCATATATTCGACCACCGGCCTAAGTCCATTTTGTGCAGCTCCAACAGCAAGCGCCGTAAAGCCTAATTCGGTGATGGGGGTATCGATGACCCTACGGGGGCCAAATTCGTCCAGCATACCCTGGGATACCTTATACGCCCCATTGTATTCAGCTACTTCTTCGCCCATTAAAAAAACACGGTCATCCCTGCGCATTTCCTCGCTCATTGCTTCCCGTATAGCCTCCCTAAAGGCAATTTGTCTCATTAGCTGGATTTAAAGAGTGGCAAAAATATCAGGAATCAACCAAACCAGCAAATCTGCTCATAAAGATTGAGGTTTCTGGTTATTATTGGGAAAAAACACCAATTTTGGGCGTGATTAGAAATCCCTTTTGCAAAATGAACCTTCATATTTATTGTCATTAAAACTTTCTGATTATGAAAAAAGTATTTCTTTTATCATCCGTCATCTTCGCAGTTGGCTTTAGTGGACCTAAAACCGATAGCCTAAGTCCGAGCGAACGAAAATTTGCTGTGGATTACTATAACAAGACAAAAGAGCATTTGCTAAGTGACATTAAAGGGCTAAGTCCCGAACAATTGAATTTTAAGGCAGATTCTTCCCGTTGGTCGGTTGCTCAATGTGTCGAACATATAGCACTCGCCGAAACTGCCATTTGGCAATGGTGCCAACATATGATGCAACAACCCGCCACACCGGAGAAACGGAGTGAAATGAAATTTACTCCTGAACAAGTGATCCAGAGAATGACGGACCGGAGTTCCAAGTTCAAGGCACCTGATGCCATACAGCCTAGTGGAAAGTTCCCAAGTACAGAAGCTGCTACACAGGCCTTCATCAGCCGGCGTGATTCTACGATCACGTATATCAAAATGACCCAGGATGACCTGAAAGACCATTTTATTCAACACCCTGTTATGGGAACACTCGATTTGTACGAGGGATTAATCATAATTGCTGCTCATAGTGCCCGGCATACATTGCAGATTGAAGAAGTGATGGCAAATCCCAATTTTCCAAAGCATTAACAGGCCAATATCATATTGGACAAGGAATTTGGGAGCCGCTCTTTTTATGAGAATTAATGTCTTTATTTCTGTGGATTCCGAGGCATTTCATCAACACGCTGACATGTGAAAACGCTGATCGAAAAATTAGGAAAAATTGTTGTTGACTATTCGCCCGCTTTAAATAATATTTCAGCGGAGGATTTTTCAATCAAGCCCGGTCCTTCAAAATGGAGTAAAAAAGAAATTCTTGGCCATTTGGTCGATTCGGCACAAAACAATATCCGGCGATTCATCGTCTCTCAGTATGAAGATATTCCAAACATCATCTACAAACAAGATCAATGGGTTAGCATTGTAAATTATCAGCAATACCAAGAATCGGATTTGATTATGTTATGGTCCCTACTGAATAGGCAGGTCTGCAGCATACTGAGCAATACTTCCGAAACGGCATCCAAAAGAAAATGCGAAACCAATGACCTGGAATTGCACACGATCGAATGGCTTGCCGGGGATTATATCAAACACCTGCTTCATCATCTCCATCAGATTTTGGAGATGGAACAAATTCCATACCCGTGATAAAAGCATGGTATTCAAATCCGGAATGATATAGAATTACCGTTTTTCATTTTTATACTGCCTATATTTTCCAATGTAGTCTTTCAGAGGATGCTCAAGTTGGATTTATGGTGCAAAAACCTATATTTGTAGGGACGGCTGAAGTTAAAAAACCTCCTCAGGAATTTGCGAGCACAATTATTGAACTATAAGATGGATTACGGGGATTTCAGTTGCCGTAAATACGATGAAGTGCGAAACCCAAAAAAAATTGCGTTTTTCGGAATTTCACGAAGGCTCTGTCAATTTGGTAATTTCTAATAATCATGATTTTACTTGACAACACAGGGCACCAGGGCATTTTTCAGCGCCTCATCTATTTTGACCATTGGTTATTTTCCAAAATCAACCAACACTGGACCAATTCTTTTTTTGATACGGTATTTCCTTTTCTAAGGGAGGCAGGCCTCTGGATACCCTTTTACCTGTTTTTACTTGTATTTACCACGTTCAACTTTGGCCGAAAAGCCTGGTTTTGGTGTTTCACATTGATAATGACTGCTATTATAAGCGATTTGATAAGCAGCCATCTGGTAAAAAGCCTTATTTTCCGCTATCGCCCCTGTCAGAACGAATCAATGCAGGAACAGGTGCGGGTCCTTGTCAGCTATTGTCCTCAAAACTCGAGCTTTACGTCCTCGCATGCCTGTAACCATTTTGCAACCGCCGTTTTCCTTTTCTTTACCCTTAAACAAAGCAGCCGGTGGTGGGGGCTCGTATTCCTGTGGGCATTTTCAATTGGATACGCACAAATTTATGTCGGCGTTCATTATCCACTGGATGTCATTGGTGGCATCATTTTGGGTTGTACTATTGGCTACGGCATGTATGTTTTTTTTCTCAAACAATTTGGCGCCCTAAGTTTAAAGCAATACCATTCGAATGATTGAACTCGTCATCTTAATTTTCCTCATTTTCCTGAATGGATTATTTGTTATGGCTGAGATATCACTGGTCTCAGCCCGGAAAACCCGTTTGGAGAATATGGCTGAAAAAGGAGACGAGAAAGCCAAAATTGCGCTGAGTTTGACTGAAAATCCAGAGTTATTTCTTTCCACGGCACAAATCGGAATTACGTTGATCGCAATATTGACGGGTCTGTATACTGGGGAAAAGTTCAGTCCGGATTTGAAACCTTTTATTGAGAAAATACCATCGTTAAAGCATTACGCGGGAAGTATTTCAACAGCCTTGGTTGTCATGGGAGTGACTTTCCTGTCGATTGTATTTGGTGAACTCATACCTAAAAGAATCGGCTTGCTCCGCGCAGAACCTATCGCAAGAATAGTAGCCCGCCCAATGAAGTTCTTATCCCGGATCGGGTATCCGATCGTCTCCCTCTTAAACGGCAGCAGCAATTTATTTTTCTACCTTTTTCCCATTTTGCGCTCTAAAGAAAGCAATGTCACTGAAGATGAAATCAAGGCAATCATCAGTGAAGGCACAGAACAGGGAACGATTGAAGAAGCCGAACAGGAGATCATTGAAAGAGTGTTTCACCTGGGTGATCGCAATATCACCTCTTTGATGACCTATCGCAGCGATATTATTTGGTTTGATTTGAATGATAATAAACAATCTACCAGAGAAAGGATCAGCCTTGAACCTCATTCGGTTTATCCCGTTTGTGACCGGAATATAGATAATATCAAGGGCATGGTTTCCATTAAGGATCTCTATGGAGCTCCCGATACGAAGTCATTCAGGGAGTTGATGACCGCTCTACTGTATGTCCCTGAGAATAACTCCGCTTATCAGGTATTGGAAAAGTTCAGGGAATCAAAATTCCACTGCTGTTTTATTGTGGATGAATATGGAAGCTTGTCGGGTATGATAACCCTGAACGATATCCTGGAAGCCATTATTGGTGATATTCCCCAGCCTCATGAGACAGATTTTGAAATCAGTAAGCGGGATGATGGCAGTTTTTTAATCGATGGCCAAATCCCATTTTATGATTTCCTTTCACACTTTGAGAAAGCCGAATGGATGAATGACGGCGGTCATGAATTTGATACCCTTGCTGGGTTTATTCTTCAGCAGCTTGAGCATATTCCAAGAACTGGGGAATCCATGGAATGGAAAGGATTCAGGTTCGAGGTCGTAGATATGGATGGGCAGCGGATCGACAAAGTCCTGGTCAACCTTTCAGACGAGATCAAAAGCGGGCTGCCAGTATGATTATCCAAAAATCAAAATTCAAATGAAGCTTCCGTATCAGGGTTATTAAGTTTGGTACTTTTCCGATTTCCATTAACTGAAACATGCATGATGTTGATTTCACTACTAAATGATTCGTATAGCAAGCTGTTGCTGATATCGATTCTTTTAATTGCATGTACATTATTCACCTGAAAATAGCTCCAGGTAGCCTCGGCTTCTTTTTCCATCCCTACCCATTGCAAAATCACAGGTATATTATCGATCTTCAAATGAAGGTGTTTGGATATATAATCCGAAATATATTTATCAGCTGTACCCTTAGTTTTGGGGTCCGAAAGATCAATTTTAAGCCGGGAAAACTTCTCTAGACTGGACTCAAAATCATTGGTAAACATCTTGCAACTTATTTCAAGAATATTTTCTTTTGAATTTTGTGCAATCTCAGTTACACTGACATAAAAAGGGTGCCTGCTAATAACCTTATTACCATAAGGTCGAACAGGCAGGGAAAGAAGAAAGGAAAGGATTACCGACAGTAACCACTTACAAGATGATATTGCCATTTAACACTTAATTTTTTCCATAACAAAAGTCTGAATAATTTTGAACACTCTGACTAGTATGCAGGACTTTAATCTTTACTTCAGGCTTGGCACTGAACATATTCTCACCTGGGAGGCCATGGATCACATTTTATTTGTGACCGCTCTTTGTCTCCGATATATGGTCAAGGACTGGAAGAAAGTCGTGGTTTTGGTAACCGCCTTTACCATCGGCCATTCGATCACCCTGGCCTTAAGTGCCTTAGGTTACGTGCAGATTTCCACCAAATGGATTGAGTTCCTGATACCCGTTACCATACTAGCCACGGCGATCAATAATTTAGTTCAGAAAATACAACAGGTAGAACATCCTTCAAGACTTCCGTTGATATATTTTTTTGCCTTGTTTTTTGGTCTGATCCATGGACTTGCTTATGCCAATACTTTTCTAAGCCTTGAAGGAAAAGAAGGGTTGGTGGTCCACCTATTGGCATTTAACCTTGGGATTGAAATAGCGCAGCTTTTGGTAGTGGCTATCATTCTGGCTATTTCATTTATCTTCGTTGGGGTATTGAAGATTTCCAGGATATGGTGGGTTCGAGCCGCATCGGCCATCATTTTAATTGCATCAGTTAAAATGGCCATTGATCGATTTCCATTATTATAAACTATAAAACCGATTGAATATGAGAAGAGCTTTTATTGCGCTGCTGATTCTTTTCAGTGCTGCATCTTTATGGGCGCAGGATGTCCAGAACAATCCTAATTCCAATCACGCCAATAAATTTGAACAACTGGGAACAATTTTACCCACACCAAATGAATACCGGACAGCCAGCGGTGCCCCTGGACCTAAATATTGGCAACAACGCTGTGATTATGATATCCGGTGCAATCTCAATGAGCAAAAACTTATTTTGAGTGGTGACGAGACAGTGACCTATTTCAATAACTCTCCTGATGAACTCATTTATCTCTGGATGCAACTTGACGAAAACCAGCATAGTTCATCAAACAATGCTAATTACCAAAACGGAAGCCGTCTGCCCAACATGGTAGATGATCAGCTGTTAAATAACCTGGATCGGCAGAACCAACAGAACGATTTCGGTGACAATATCATTAAACTGACTGATGCATTGGGTAAATCCCTGAAATATACCATCAACAAAACGATGATGAGGGTAGAATTACCCGCAGTGCTGAAACCCGGACAAAAATTCATCTTTAAAGTGGAATGGAATTACCATATCAGCGACCGCATGAAACAGGGCGGCCGAGGTGGCTATGAATATTTTCCGGAAGACGGTAATTATTTATTTACCATGACCCAGTGGTATCCGAGACTCTGCGTATATAGCGATTTTCAAGGCTGGCAAAACCATCAGTTCACGGGTCGGGGTGAATTTGCATTAACCTTCGGAAATTTCAGGGTACAAATGACGGTACCAGCAGACCACGTGATCGGTGCAACCGGTGAATGCCAGAATTATCAGCAGGTTCTTTCTCCGGCCGAATTTGCGCGTTGGCAAAAAGCCCAGACAATAAAAGAGCCTTTAGAGATAGTGACACTACCGGAAGCCACTAATAAGGAAAAACAAAAAAGCAAACAAACCAAGACCTGGATCTTCAAGGCTGACAACGTGCGTGATTTTGCCTGGGGCAGTAGCCGTAAATTCATATGGGACGCAATGCCTGCTTATATTGAAGGTAAAAAGGTAATGTGCATGAGCTACTACGGAAAAGAGGCTTACAGCCTGTATAGAAAATTCTCAACCCGCGTAGTCGCACACACCATCAAAACCTATTCGCACTTCACTATTCCATATCCTTACCCGGTAGCCCAAAGCGTCGAAGCAGCAAATGGAATGGAATACCCGATGATCTGTTTCAATTTTGGCAGAACCGAAAAGGATGGTACATATAGCGAGGCTACCAAATATGGCATGCTGGGTGTAGTGATACACGAAGTAGGTCATAATTTTTTCCCAATGATTGTTAACAGTGATGAACGCCAGTGGACCTGGATGGATGAAGGTTTGAATACCTTTGTCGAATACCTGACGGAAGAGTTATACGATAATAAATTCCCTACTCGAAGGGGGCCAGCCTATACCATCATCGACTACATGAAGCTGCCAAAAGAACAATTGGAACCAATCATGACCAATTCGGAAGATATTGTTCAATTTGGACCCAATGCCTATTCCAAACCCGCTACAGGGTTGAATATACTTCGTGAAACGATCATGGGCCGTGAACTTTTTGATTATGCATTTAAAGAATACGCGAGGCGCTGGGCTTTTAAGCATCCCACCCCAGCTGATTTTTTCCGTACGATGGATGATGCCAGCGGTGAGAATCTGGATTGGTTTTGGAGAGGTTGGTTTTATGGAATTGAACCTGTCGACATCTCCTTGGATAGTGTAAAATGGTTTAAAGCGGACTTTTCTCAAGAGCCTAAAAAAGTCGATTCGTTCCGCATGCAAAGCATCTCTCATCCACAGGTTAATTCATTTGAAGATCTTTCAAAAATCAGGAACCGGGAAGACAAAAATATCCAATTCCTGACTGATGCAGATACGTCACTTCATGATTTTTACTGGAAATATGATCGCGGCATCGCTCCGTATGATACCTCAAAATACGCATTACATGTCGTGCAAAACGATCAACCCTTTGATGACTCAACTAAACAGCACCTGGAAGGTAAAAACGTATACGAACTTCAGTTCAGCAATAAAGGAGGTCTTCCTATGCCGATTATTATTGAGTGGACCTATAAGGACGGAAGCAAAGAAGTCACCAGGATCCCGGCACAAATTTGGCGTTTGAATGAGACCAAAATCACTAAATTGTTCATTAAGGACAGAGAAGTAGCCTCTATCAAACTGGATCCTATGCGGGAAACAGCAGATATTGATGAAACAAACAACAGTTGGCCCAAAATGCCGGAACTAACAAAGTTTGAAGTTTTCAAATCCAGGCAGCAAACAGCCCGAAGTATACCCAACGCAAACAATCCTATGCAAAAAGCAGCGGAGAAAGACAAGAAAGCATTCTGATCCACCATATTTATGACGCGAAAACTACTCTTGTTTTGCACTTTGCTGGCCATATATTCCGGTCTTGCAGAAGCTCAGCAAATTGAAAAAGTCAGATTAGATACGCCTGATTCAGCCTATGGTTATTATTTGATCATTAAACCAGCCTCGCCAAACATACAGGGAGTCCTGCTTCTTTTGGATGGGTTCGGAGCCAATGCCGACCGGTTTCTTTCCGAAACAAAAATCCCTAATGTAGCATATGCCAATGAGATCCTTACCATATGTATACCCACCGGTCCAAGATTATATGCTGATAAATCGATGATTGTCTTGCTCAATCAGATTTCCTCCCAGATAATGGGTGACTACCATTTGAAAAAAGAACAATTTGCGATCGGAGGCAGGGGATCGGGAGGCACTATTGCCTTGCGCTATGCAGAACTTTGCAGGGAAAAGCCGGATGATTACCCCATCCTCCCTAAAGCAGTTTTTGCAGTGGATGCGCCAGTTGACATCATTGGTTTATACCAATCATCAGAAGCGGAACTTCATGCTAATTACTCTGGCTTTTGGCTGGATGAATCAAGGGCAATCATGGATATTTTGAAACGGGAATTGGGAGATACAGGCAAGAATATCCAAAATTACAATGCGGTCTCTCCATTCAATGCAGCAAATAAGGAGCCCGGAAATGAGCAATTCTTGAAAAACCTGGCCTTTAGATCCTATCATGACATGGATGTGAATTGGTACATCCAAAACCGCCGGCGAAGCATTTATCAAACGAATATGCTGAATGCATCAGAACTTATCAATCGACTGGTGATAATGGGAGACAAGAACGCTGAATTTGTGGCTTCAAAAACAACCGGCCGCAGAAGCGATGGACAGAGACATCCAAATTCCTGGAATATTGTCGATGAAATCGATCTTATCCAATGGATCAGAGAAAAATTGAATTTTTATCCTGACCATATTGAAAACCCATATACGTTTACAGCTCCAAAAAACTGGACGAAGGAGCTCATAGTCTTCCCTTTGGATTTCGCACCATCGATTCAAAACCGTGGATTTGAAGATATACGATTTTCACCCGGCTGGGGTGATTCAACCAGTTATCAAAAATGGGCTTACGCTTTTGTTTGGTGGCTGAACGATAGCACCACCATTACTGAGGATCAGTTGAAGACTGAACTGGAAGCTTATTATACAGGTTTGAGCAAGCGCAGGGCAATCGCAGAAAAGCAGGATACCTCAGCATTCAGAGCGGCACAGGCCCTGGTGCAAAAAACGACGACCTTAAAAGGAGAAATTGAAACTTTCTACGCAACTGTATTTTTTTATGATGCCCAGGTAACAAAAAAGCCTGGTGAACTTTATTTTAAGATCTACCATAAAGATTGCCAGGATAAGACGAGAACCCTTTTATTTTTCGAGGTTGCAGAAAATTCGTATACGGCTCCGGTATGGCTTGAACTCGATAAGATCAATGAGGAATTCAAATGCCAGTGATTCCTTATTCTTTATTATTTTTTATCATGCTGTTTTTCATCTTTATCTTTTCTTGCCCTTCCGGCCGCTCTTAATTGCTTACTGATCAGCCACTCTATCTGTCCATTGACACTGCGAAAGTCGTCAGAAGCCCATTTTTCCAGGGCTTTATAAACGTCTTCGTCAATTCTTAAGACAAAACTCTTTTTATTGGCCATTATCAAAAAGAATCAGTTATTGATACAATGTCCCTGTATTGAGCACTGGAGTTGCCGCTTTTTCTCCGCATAGTACAACCATCAGGTTGCTGACCATCGCTGCTTTCTTCTCTTCATCAAGCTGAACAATTTGTTTTTTCGATAAAAGCTCCAACGCTAGTTCCACCATGCCCACAGCCCCTTCAACAATCTTAAATCGCGCAGCCACAATTGCAGTAGCCTGCTGCCGTTGAAGCATGGCGCCAGCGATCTCGGCCGCATATGCCAAATGGCTGATTCTGGCTTCTTTTATAATTATTCCAGCCGGTGCTAATCTTTCATTTAATTCCTTTTCCAATAGCGCATTTACTTTATCACCCCCGTCACGTAAAGTAATGTCAGCGTGTTCATCCTCCATATAGTCATAAGGGCAAGAGGTTGCCAAATGCCGCACGGAGGCCTCGCTTTGTATTTTAACGTACTGGAGGTAATCCACTACTTCAAAAACAGCTTTATATGTATCGCTTACTTGCCATACAATGACTGCTGCTATTTCGATAGGATTGCCCATCTTGTCGTTTACTTTCAACTGGGCACCCTCCAGGTTTTGCGAGCGAAGGGATATCCGGAACGTTTTATAAAACGGGTTTACCCAAAGCAAGCCATTTTCCTTTACCGAGCCGGCATATTTGCCAAAAAATGTAAGTACCCTGGCTTGATTAGGGTTTATGATCATAATTCCTTTTGCGGCAAAAATAAAAGCCAGCATAGACAATCCCCCATAAAGTGTAAAAGCAGGGTTGTTATCCTGTCCACCCTGAACAAAAAAGTAAATGGCGGTAATAAGCAGCAGGACAGCTACAAGAAGCATTAGGAAACCCGGAATGGGTTTTACAGTCTTTTCCATATCTATTTAATTTAAAATGATATTATTTTGATATCAAACTTACAACAGGTCCCTGTAAATTCAAAATTTATTTTCCGGCCCTTCGGAATTGACCAATCCCGGACATCCAATCTAAGAATTGGATGAGTTAGCTGTATTTTTCCCGGATTAAAAAATTAACGAAATTGCCACACCATGGCTACCACACTCACATTTTTACATTTGGTATTTGTCGGCTTTGTCAGTCTATTTCCCCCAGTAAATCCGGTTGGAACGGCCTTTATCGTCGACCCCTTATTATTAGGATTGGATCTTCCGCAGCGAAAAGCAGCCTCCAAGCGCATTGCTTTTTATTGTTTCGCTATTTGCGCCATCACTATCATTGCGGGAAGCTGGTTTCTAAAACTTTTTGGCATTTCGATACCTGTTGTCCAGATTGCAGGTGGTATAATGATCTGCAGGATGGGCTGGCAGATGTTATCATCTGAGAGTGGTGCAAAAGATGCGGGTGAAACAGTGAGTCCGAACCACGCTGGGGGAACTGATATCGAAAATATCATTTTCTACCCCGTGGCTTTCCCCATGACTACAGGTGCAGGAACCATTTCTGTGCTTCTTACGTTGAGTGCCCATGGAGATAGCAGCGAATTTTCAGTCCACTTACTCAACCTCTCAGCACTTTTTATTTCGATTATCATGATTTGCCTCTTAATATACTTTTGTTATGCCTTTACGCATGTCCTGATCAAACGCCTGGGAACAAGGGGTGAACAAATAGTTAATCGTCTGAGCGCCTTTCTCGTTTTTTGTGTTGGTATTCAAATAGCCATCGGAGGATTTTCACACATTTTTAAAGTCTGAAATACCGTTGCGGTCAAATTTTAATTCAGGATTCATTCAGATTTGTTAACTTCTTTTGCCAAAAGTTAAGACAATGAAAATTTTGATTGTTGAGGATGAACAGGAATTGAGCAAAAGCATGGTGACCTACTTGAAGGGTGAAAATTATCTCTGCGAAACCGCCACCGACCAAAAGACAGCAATTGACAAAATTGAATCCTTTGATTATGATTGCATTTTGCTAGATATATCCCTGCCTGACGGCAATGGATTGCAGGTCTTGAAGGAATTGAAAGCAAATAAAAAGACGGATGGCGTAATTATTATTTCAGCACGTGATTCCATAAGCGACCGCATTGAAGGATTGAATCTCGGCGCAGATGACTATTTACCCAAACCATTTCATTTGTCAGAACTGAGTGCCAGGATCGCTGCAGTTATCCGCCGGCGGAGATTTGATGGAAGTCCCGTTTTATCCATGAATGAATTAACTATTGACACGATTGCCAAAATAGTATCCGTGAATGGCAGAACTGTGGAACTAACACGGACAGAGTACGACCTGTTACTTTATCTGGCATCGAATAAAAACAGGGTTATTTCAAAAAATGCAATTGCTGAACGGATTTCTGGAGATGAAGCATCTATTTTTGATAATTTTGATTTTCTGTATGCACATATAAAGAATGTAAAGAAAAAACTTTCCGCTGCTGGATGCGAAGATTATATAAAAGCGATATACGGAATGGGTTATAAGTTTGAGTATAATGCAACTACTTAATAAAACAATTGGTTATTATTTTGTTTTATCGGTAATCGTAATGCTGGCCGCCATACCCTTTTTCTATTATACCCTGGAAAAAATAATGGTGGCTAATATTGATGAAAAGTTATTAACGACGAAAACATTAGTGATTCCAAGGATCCGAGATGCAATCACCAATCACGCAGAGCGCGAGCTCAGCTATTTCGATTATGACGTCAGATTTGAAAAATCAGGGACCCGTCAAGGAAGGGATTCGCTTTCTACAACGGAATTTACAGATTCTTTTTCCAAAGAAATTCTTTCTCAAAGGCTTTTGACATCCCAGATTTATGTAAACCGCGAATCTTATAGACTTCAAATCAAAACATCGCTAACGGATAAATTATCCCTGATCAAAAGGATTGTTTTTGTTTTCATGATTTTGTTACTTCTGCTTGTTGCAGGGCTATTGATTATTAACCGGATACTCTCAAAAAAAATTTGGAAGCCATTCTACCAAACCCTTCACCGCCTTCATGAATACCGAGTTGACCAACAAGCTGCATTAAATCTGGGTAATTCATCGGTTAAGGAATTCAATGATCTGAATAAAGCCATTGAGCAACTGACCCAAAGAGATTTCCACGCCTACATAAGCCAAAAGGAATTTGCTGAGAATGCCTCGCATGAAATGCAAAGTCCATTGGCAATTTTTCAATCAAAGCTGGAATTGTTGATGCAAACTAAGCCGCTTAATGAGGACCAGGCTTCCCTAATTGACGATCTAGCCAATGCCAGCAAAAGAATGGTCCGATTGAATAAAAGTCTAATCCTGTTGACTAAAATAGAAAACAACCAGTTTCTGGATAGGGAACCAATATTGGTAAATGACCTGGTCAAAAAACTCCTTGACCAATATAAATTTCAAATTGAACAGAAGGGAATCAAGCTGGAACAAAATGTGGCAACTGAAATCGTTATCGAGGCAAACGCCACCTTATTGGAAATACTGATCGGCAATTTATTATCCAATGCGATCCGTCACAACATTTCAAACGGATTGATTTCAATAACACTTAAAGAAAAGGAATTGATCATCCGCAATTCCGGTAAACCGGCTCCTCTGGATATTCGGAAACTTTTCAAGCGTTTTCAAAAAGACAGCTTAGATTCAGGGAGTCTCGGTCTTGGGCTTGAGATAGTAAAAAAGATCGCCGATTTGAATCATTATGGTATTCAGTATAGTTATAGCGATCATTTACATACCTTCTCCCTTGGTTTCAATACGTAGTCTTATCTTCTAGTCTTCCAGTCGCCAATGCGCCAAAAGAGCCTTAGAAATCAATTCCTTTCGCCAATAGAACGTTAAACTCCGGAAAGGCTCCGGTTAATTCAGAAATTTTTCAGAATCCCGGTCAAATTTTGATTTATAAACAAATAAATGTAAAATTATGACAAAACAGATTAAATGGTTCGCTTTGGTGCTGGGAACTGCGGGCATCGTAGGCGGGGCAGCGTTATTTGCCAATAACCAAAAAAATGTCAATTCTGTATTGCAGGATTCTAACAACAACTCAGTTCTGCGGACATCATATAGCGATAAGGTAGCCACTCCTCCCGTCGATTTTGAAAAAGCAGCTGCAGAAGCAGTACCTTCTGTAGTCCATATTAAGACAATTACCAAGTTTAAACAGACAGGTAACCGCGACTCTCAAAAAAACCCGTTTGGAGATATGTTTGGAGATGATTTCTTCAAAAGATACTTTGGAGAAAACGGCGCACCTTATTCCCAGCCAGATCAACGAGCTTCAGGTTCAGGTGTCATCATCAGTTCAGATGGATACATCGTCACCAATAACCATGTGATCGATGGCGCTACCGATATCAGCGTCACCCTCAACAACAGAAAAAATTTTAAGGCAAAAGTTATTGGGACCGATCCTAATACCGATTTGGCGTTGATTAAGATTGATGAAAAGAATCTTCCGGTTATGCCTATTGGAAATTCCGATGATTCCAAGCTCGGCCAATGGGTGCTTGCCATCGGGTATCCACTTAATTTGGATGTAACCGTTACCGAAGGTATCATCAGTGCAAAATCAAGGAATATTGGTATCAATAAACAAGGTTCTGCACCTGTTGAATCTTTTATCCAAACCGATGCCGCAGTCAATCCGGGAAGCAGCGGAGGCGCTTTGATCAATACCAATGGAGAATTGGTTGGAATTAATTCCGCCATTGCTTCGCCAACAGGTTCTTATGCAGGGTATGCATATTCCATTCCTTCCAATCTAATGAAAAAAGTCATTGGAGATATAATGAAATATGGCTCAGTGCAAAGAGGATACCTCGGAATCAGCATGGCGCCTGAAGAGCTGGATGATGCAAAGAAAAAAGAATTGGGGATCAACGATGATGTGAATGGAATCTGGATTATGGACGTCGATCCTAAAGGTGCGGCCGCCGAAGGTGGTCTTCAAAAAGGTGATGCTATCGTTAGCGTAAATGATATTCCCGTCAGCACTGGATCTCAATTGGCAGAGCAAATTGCCCGGGAAAAACCAGGCGATAAAGTTAAACTCGTGTTCCTGAGGGCAGGCCATGAAAAAACAACGGAAGTTATCTTAAAAAACAAACTTGGCACTTTTGGTAGTCAATCGAGCGCAGTCATCGAGTCCCTTGGAGCAAATTTCTCATCTGTTAACAAGGATGATCTTTCAAAATTAGGAATTGATGGCGGGGTCCAGGTATCCAATATAAGAGAAGGTGGTATAATCGCAAATCAGACCAACATGCGTCAAGGCTTCATCATCACTAAAGTGGGTAACATCCCTGTTAAATCTGTGAATGAATTAAGAGAGGCATTGGATCAGCAACCAAGCAATTTTCAGATAGAAGGTATTTATCCAGGCCGCAATGAGGTTTATTATTATGGAATAAATGACTTCAAAAAATAAAAAATAGTTTGTTTTGTTTTCATTTGAGGTAGGCTTTCCGGTTACGGGAAGCCTCCTCGTTTTAAAGGCATGACCGGCTGGTGACACTTGTTTATAAGCTATAGTTACACATTTTTATCAACCTTCCCCCAGGCACTATAATCACTTTCGCAATACAATTTTCTGGAATTCAACATTCGTCAGCGTCCTTGATAAATTAGAGCAAAAGCCCAATAGTCAAATTATCCTTTTATCCATTTTGATGTCAACTATCCCAACCTGATTTCTTTTTCGGATCTGAGGCCAGAGCAAAAATGAAAATAAAAAACCTGCTGCGCATCAATTCAGAAGCAAGTTGGTCAGCGTTCATTTCAATCATTAAATTGAACCTTCGTCTGTATAGGATGGTAAACAATCCGGCATGCTGCGCCGCAATGACAGTTTGATCGATCTAACCCACGTCCTGCAACAGGTCAGTTTGTTGAACCATCCCTTATTTTAATTTTCTTTTTGCCTGCGTTCTTTTTTTCAAAATCCTGAACCTCCTTAGGTTTTACCAGCAGTTTTGAAGCGGTTGCTGCAGAATCCGGGGTGGTAGATTGTGGATGCTCCAATTTCCCCAATGTGTAGGTGTCTGTTCTCAAAATAAACCCAGTTGCAGGATCGTAAAATTTCCAAGCCCCGTGTTTAATGGCGACCCCCGTATTTTTTACGATTACCGTTTTATAATGGTCCAAATGGTCGACGTCTTCTACTTCAAGGGTGTCGAATGGTTTATCTGGATTCATAGCCTTCCAAGCCTCTTCCCGGACCAAGGCACCACTTTTATCAAAATATTGGCAATCTCCATCCTTGTTACCCCATTTATAGTTTTCCAAACCAATTATGTCTCCGTCAAGGTTATATAAGCGCCAAGGACCTTCCTTCCTGTTATTCTTGAATTCACCCTCTTCCTCAAATCCCGGTTCGCCTCGAATTTCATCAACACGATTTATCCATTTTCCCTGCTTCAATCCTTTATTATCAATGCCATTTAGGGTATCTCCCTTTACCCCAATGATATAATCCTTGAGTTGGGAATAGCCATGGAAGGAAAAGAGTAAAAAAACGAATAAAATCGGTCGCATCAGAAATAACTTTTATTCTTCTTAAAGGAAACGAAAATCGTTCCAATTTATGTTTTAAGTTACGCAATAATTAAGTCAGACCTGAAGAGAGCCCCTATCTTTGTGTACATAACTGATAGATAATGAAACTAATCCATGTTTTGGCCTTCCTGATCACTTTTGGCAATTCCGCATCAGCCCAGAAAATGACCGTTTCACAGATGAAAACAGAGCTTGAGAAATCGACAAATTCACCGCTTTATGCCAAAGAAGTACTAAAAAAAAGGTTTAAAATTGATACCATTTCCATATCCAGAATCGGGACATATTTGAGCCTGGCCGATAGCCTCGGCTATACCGGCCAGTTGAAAAAAGTATATGGCCCTTTTGGGAAGACCGGCAGCCGTTTTCTGGTTCAGGTTTTGGACAAGGCACCCAACAAATTTTTCCATATCAGCCAGATTTTTATTGATTCAAGTGTATTCAGGTATCGTTTTGCAGATTCTCTTGGAACCACCATTATCAGGAAAATTAACTCGGGTGCAGATACCTTCGAACATATGGCCCAGACCTATTCCATGGGGGGCGAGGCAATTACCCAGGGTGATTTAGGTTGGGTGGCCGAAGGCATGTTAATCCCTGAGATAAGACGGGAAATAGTACATAGAAGAAAAGGAGAAGTCTTCAAAGTCTGGAGCAATCACGGTCTGCATATTATCAAAAATTCAGATGAACCAAAGAATGATACCGGGTTTGCCTTGTTGATGCGGGTATTTTTGTGATTATTATGGAAGAAAGTACAGCAACGCGCCTTCGTATCCCTTCAGCCCCAATCCGGTAATGCTTCCCTTACATTTTGCAGATATGTGAGAAATCTTCCGAAAATCCTCTCTTGCGTGGATATTGCTGATGTGCACTTCTATGGCCGGTGTATTAATAGAAGCGATGGCATCTCCGATTGCCACTGATGTATGGGTATACCCCCCGGGATTGATAATGATCCCGTCAAACGAGAAACCCACGCGATGCAATTCGTTTATGAGTTCGCCTTCCACATTGCTTTGAAAATAACTGAATTCAGTACCAGCGTATTTTTTTTTGAGTTGTTCAAAATAATCTTCAAAACTATGAATACCGTATACCTCCGGTTCCCTGATGCCGAGAAGATTTAGATTGGGCCCGTTAATAATCGAAATGCGCATACGCTTGACATGAAAATGAAACCTGAAAATACAGGTTTATTAGAAAACAGGGAGGGTTTTCTTCATCAGCCAATCAGTTTGCGGGTCATTGCCTAACAGAAATATGTGCTCACCAAAGCGTTCAAAACCACAGTGCTGGTAAAATCCAATGGCTTTCTGATTTTTCTCCCAAACACCCAGCCAGACTACCTCCATGCCATTGGCAATTGCAATCTCGAGGCAGCTCTGCATCAAGGCCTTACCCAGGCCCAGACCAATAACACGTTTCGAAACGTAAATTCTAGCTATTTCCAAAGCCTTGAGGCCGCCTAATTCCTGAAGTGACCTATTCATTCTTAATTTTGCATATCCGGCTGGCGTATCTTCAAAATCGGCCACCAGGAAAATATGGTTTTTCTCGAAAACTTCCGCTATTAATTGATCTCTAGAAAACTGCTGGTTCATGAACACATCCATATTTTCCTTAGTGTTAAATGGGCCTACAGCTTCATAAAAAGTTTCTCGACTGAGATCTGCTATCAGATCTGCGTCGGTATTTCCCGCTTTTCGAATCTTGATATTTTCCAAAGTCATGATGGCTTGTCAAAGCGCAAAAATAGGAATTAAAAAAAGTTTTTTAATTCACATTTACGTTCTATCTTTGTCCATCGTATTAGTAGACTTTTAGATATGACAGTTCCTCTTCAGATAAAATGCCTGTTTCGTTGTTGTTGCAATGGTTGTTGTTGCTGATAATAGTCTGTTCGGTCCCCTTCAGCTTTTTTCAAAAAACAGGTTAACACATGATTTCCGCGCTGCAAATACAATTTGAGAATTTTCCAAACGAAGTAAAAGGTTTGTCCATATCAGAAACTTTAGGGATAATGACGCTTAACTTTCCGGGCAAAGTTTCCTTTTCAACAAGTTTTAGCATGGAAGATCAAGTTATCACCCATCTGATTTATTCTGGATTGCACGAGGTTGATGTATTTACCCTGGACACCGGGCGCCTGTTTGAGGAGACTTATTCCGTCTGGAGCAGTACTAATACACGTTACCAAACAAAGATTCAAGCCTTTTATCCGAACGAATACCACATTGGGAGGTATTTGGGAGAGAAAGGACCAAACGCTTTTTACGAATCGGTTGATAACAGAAAAGAATGTTGTCATATCAGAAAGGTGGAACCGCTGAAAAGGGCTTTACAGGGAAAGGCAGTTTGGATAACGGGATTGCGCTCGGCCCATTCTCCCGAAAGAAAAGACATGCAAATCCTTGAGTGGGATAATATTCATAAGATCATCAAGTATAATCCGTTGCTGAACTGGAGCGCGGAGGAAGTCTCAGAATACATTCAAAAAAATGAGATCCCTTACAACAGCCTCCAAGATAGGGGATACGTCAGCATTGGTTGCGCACCCTGCACAAGAGCCATTCTGCCTGGAGAAGATTTCAGGGCTGGAAGATGGTGGTGGGAAAACAATGAAAAGAAAGAATGCGGTTTACACCTGCATTGAAACTTAGTGATTTGTTCTAAAAGAAAGCGGACAATGGATAAATATCATACTGATTACCTTGACCAACTTGAATCTGAAGCGGTGCATATTCTAAGGGAAGTTGCAGGTCAGTTCGAGCGCCCGGCACTCCTTTTCAGCGGAGGCAAAGATTCAATCAGCCTCGTACAACTTGCGTTGAAAGCCTTTCGCCCGGGCAAATTCCCTTTTCCTTTAGTGCATATCGATACCGGGCACAATTTTCAGGAGGCCCTCGATTTCCGTGATCAACTCGTCGATACCATAGGCGAAAAACTAATCGTAAGGAAAGTGGAAGATACGATCAGATCCAAAAACCTTACTGAGCCAAAAGGGAAGCTTGCCAGTCGTAATGCCTTGCAAACCTATACCCTGCTGGATACTATAGAAGAATTTCAATTTGACGCATGTATCGGGGGTGCAAGAAGAGATGAAGAAAAAGCAAGGGCAAAAGAAAGGATTTTTTCCGTACGGGATGAATTTGGCCAGTGGGACCCAAAGCTGCAAAGACCCGAAATCTGGAACATATATAATGGGAAGATCCACAAAGGAGAAAATGTCAGGGTTTTTCCTATCAGTAACTGGACTGAACTCGATGTTTGGAATTATATCCGCAGAGAGCATATCGATCTTCCTAGAATTTATTTCGCACATCAGCGGGAAGTACTTGAACATGAAGGGCAATTGCTGGCAGTCTCCCCCTTCATCCGGTTGGATGACACTGATAAGATCATTCAAAGAAATGTACGTTACAGAACAGTCGGCGATATGACTTGCACTGCGGCCATCGAATCCGATGCTTCCAGTATCGATGACATAATCAAAGAGATTACCGCCACCAAAACAAGCGAAAGAGGGGAAACGAGGATTGATGACAGGACATCTGAGGCTGCAATGGAAGACAGGAAAAAAAACGGGTACTTCTAAAAAACAATAAATCTAATATGGATTTACTTCGTTTCATAACAGCTGGGAGTGTAGATGACGGGAAGAGTACCTTGATTGGTAGATTGCTATTCGATAGCAAGAACATTCTGATTGACCAACTCGAGGCCCTGGAGAAACAAAGCAGAAATAAAGAAGATGGGGAAATTGATTTGGCTTTACTCACTGATGGTCTTAGGGCAGAACGTGAGCAAGGAATTACCATAGATGTGGCTTACAAATACTTCTCGACTTCTAAACGAAAGTTCATTATTGCGGATGCCCCGGGGCATATCCAGTACACCCGGAACATGGTAACTGGAGCATCCAATGCAAATCTTATCGTGATTTTGATTGATGCAAGAAAAGGCGTTGTGGAGCAAACCAGGAGGCATTCCATTATAGCATCGCTATTAAATATTCCTCACGTCGTTGTAGCCATCAACAAAATGGATCTTGTCGGATACTCGCAGGATATCTTTAACAATATTGCCATTGACTATGCAAAAACTGCTAAGGCGTTAGGCCTGAAGGACGTTAGTTACTTGCCCATGAGTGCATTGAAAGGTGATAATATCGTTGACAAATCGTTCAATCTCTTTTGGTTTGAAGGGGGCACTTTACTGGAATTATTGGAAAATGTGCATATAGAAAAGGACATTAATCTTACTCATGCCCGGTTCCCCGTGCAATACGTCGTCAGGCCACAAACAAAAGAATTCCATGATTATCGTGGCTATGCTGGAAAAATCATCAGCGGTATCTACAAGAAAGCCGATGAGGTTACCGTGCTGCCCTCAGGCAGTACCAGCAGAATTAAAGCCATTGAACAAGGCGGAAAGGAAATAAATGAAGCGTTTGCCCCACAAAGCGTGATGTTACAATTGGCCGACGATATCGATATCAGTCGGGGAGATATCATAGTCAAGAACGAGAATCAACCCAAATTAAGCCGGAATTTGGAGGTACTCTTATGTTGGATGGACAACAAACCTTTGATCGCAGGGAACAAATACCTTTTACAGATCAATAGTCAAAGGGTTAGGGCTCAAATCAGCCATATAGAATACCGTCTGGATGTCAATAGTCTTGAAAAGAATTACTCGATTCAAAAAGCCGGATTGAACGATATCGTGAAAGTGGCCATCAAGACCGCCTCCGCTGTGTCATTTGATTCCTATCGGGACCTTCAGGCGAATGGAGGTGGGATACTGATCGATGAAACGAGTAATGTTACGGTGGGCGCATGTATGATCCAATGAAACTGATAATGGCAAAACGTGCAGGAATCAACAAATTCTGTATTCTTTGACTGATATGATAAAATTTACTTAATATGATTTATTCTGAAAACAGGGGAAAAGTCATCTTCGCTGGCGCAGGCCCAGGCGATCCTGAATTGCTCACCCTGAAGGCTTTAAGATATCTGCAGCAGGCTGAGGTTGTTATTTCGGACCGTTTGGTAAGCAATGTCATTTTGGACCAATATGTCAATAATAATGCAATAGTATTACGCAGCGGAAAGCAGTCAGGAAAACAGGAGTCAACTCCCCAATCACTTATCAATGAATTAATGGTGGATTATGCTTTACATGGTAAGCTGGTGGTCCGTTTAAAGGGTGGTGACGTGTCCATCTTCTCCAATATCATGGATGAACTTAGAGCTTTATCAGCCCATGGTATCAGATATGAAATTGTCCCTGGAATTACCGCTGCTTCAGGCGCAGCTGCTTATGCAGGTATTCCATTAACCGCCAGAGATTATTCCAATGCGGTCAGGTTCCTTACTTATTATAAAACCGGTGTTCTGGAAGATTCTTATTGGCAAGACCTTGCAAAAACAGATGATACCCTTGTTTTTTATATGTCTTCAGGAAATCTCGAGGAGCTCATTGGCATATTAATCAGATATGGAATAGCCCGGGATAAATTTCTTTCAGTAATACAGCAGGCGACAACTCCCATGCAGCATGTCCACACAAGCGGTATTTATGATTATTTAAATATACACACCAAGGGCGAGTTTTTGTCTCCGACATTGATCATTGTGGGAAAGGTGGCCGCTTTACAATCTGAGTTCCAGTGGATTATTGAAAGCAATGATCAGAAAAGTTATTTTGAACCCTTAAGAAAAAGGATCCAGGCGGAAGAAAGGGCTTAAAAATAAATGCCCTTTTAAAAAGAAGAAAACATGCTACCTATTTCCAAATTGAAATTGATCCAGGACCTTGTTGCTAATTCCAGCAAAGAAGAGCTTATCTGGCTAAACGGCTACCTGGCCGGAATTCTGTCACAATCACAAATACCGGGAACAGATTCCTTTGCCAATTTGCCTTCTTCTATCGAGAAAACGGTTCAGGGGAAAATGACTATTGCCTATGGAACTGAGACGGGAAATTCCAAGAAGTTAGCAATTGACTTTGCAAGCAAAGCAAAAAAGAATGGCATTAACGCAAAGCTAGTGAGTCTTGAACAATATCGCTTGAATGATCTGCCTAAGGAGGAATATTTCTTTACTGTTATCAGTACACAAGGCGAAGGGGATCCCCCCGATGCAGCTAAGAAATTTTATGACCATATCCATCAAAATGGTTTCGAACTGAGTAAATTAAAGTATGGCGTTCTTGCTTTAGGAGATACGGCATATCCTCTATTTTGCAAAGCCGGAGAAGATATCGATGCCCAATTGCATAAGTTGGGTGGTGAGCGTTTTGTTTCTTTGCAAAAATGTGATACAGACTACGAATCAGAAGCCGTCAATTGGTTTTCCCAGGTTTTAGGTAAAATGAATAATAGGGAGGTTTCTGGACCTGCTTCTCCTGTAATCATAGCCAAGAAGACTAAAGGAAAGAAAATATATCAAGGAACCGTCCTTGCCAATATTAATCTGAATGATTTTGGGTCAAACAAGGAAACCCGGCACATTGAAATTACAACCAAAGATCCCGATTACCAACCTGGTGATTCCATTGGCATCATTCCTGAAAACAGGGCTGAGACGGTGGCATCCATCATTGCGTTAGCTAATGCAGACCCCGATAAGGAAACGGTTTATAGAAACGAAGAAATATCCTTATCTAATTTATTAAAAAAACGCCTGAATGTGGTATACCTGTCCGAAAGAGTGGTAAAGAAATATGCAGCAATAGTTTGCCAGGAAATTCCTGAAACAAAGATCGGTTTACTTGACCTATTGAAAATTTATCCCATTAAGAATTCCAAACAATTCGAAGAGGTGGTATCGTGTTTAGAACCAATTGCACCCAGGCTCTATTCTATTTCATCCTCCCCTGAAGCACATCCCGGAGAGATACATCTGACAGTTGCAAAGGATAGTTTTACCATCAATGAAGAAGTCAAGTACGGACTATGTTCTGATCTGCTTTGCCAACTTGGGCCTGAGGCCACAATTGATTTCTATGTTCATTCGAATTCATTATTTAAACTTCCTGCCCCTGATAAAGACATTATTATGATCGGGCCGGGCACGGGCCTCGCTCCGTTTCGATCATTTCTATCGGAAAGAGATTCTTCCGGAGCAATAGGAAGAAATTGGCTTTTTTATGGAGATCAACATTTTCAGACTGATTTTTTATACCAGACGGAAATTCAGAACTGGGCAATGACAGGTGTTTTAACCAAAATCACAGTCGCTTTTTCAAGGGATCAGGACAAAAAAGTATATGTACAGCATAAAATGATGAAACACGGTGCCGAGCTTTTCGAATGGTTGCAAAAAGGGGCATTCTTTTATATATGCGGCGCAAAGGATCCTATGAGTATTGATGTTGAGAAGACTCTAGTAGAAATTGTCAAAGCATTTGGAAAAAAGAAAGAGCCAGATGCGCTCGCCTATTTAGACGAATTAAAACAAGCAGGAAGATTCCTGAAGGATGTGTATTAGCCGATAGCTGACATATTTCAAAATTGAAAAACATGCCTGAAAATAATAATGGATCTCCGATTGAGCGGATCAAGCAGAAAAGCAATGGCCTGAGAGGAACCCTAATCGAAGGCCTTCAGGACGAAATCACAGGTGCCATTAGTGAGGACGATCAGGCTTTATTGAAATTTCATGGCATGTACCAACAGGATGACCGGGACCGGCGGGAGGAAAGAGCAGAAAAAAAATTGGAGCGATTGTATTCCTTCATGATTCGTCTACGTTTACCCGGTGGCTTTCTAAAGCCAGAACAATGGGTCGCTACGCACCATATTGCTGGAGAAAATGCAACGGGTGTGATCAAAATCACAACCCGTCAAACATTGCAGTTGCATGGGTTGATTAAATCAAAGATCAAGCCCACCATTCATGCATTTAGTCAAGTAAGCCTTGATTCAATCGCTACATGCGGTGACGTCAATCGTAATGTGATTTGCGCTGCCCATCCAATGCAATCTTCAATTCATGCACAAATTCATGGATATGCTTTGAAGATCAGTGATTTGCTCATGCCGAAAACCGGAGCATATTACGAGATATGGCTAGACCGGGAAAAGATCTTAGAAAAAAAAGAAGAGGAAGATCCCCTTTACCAGGACAGGTATTTACCAAGAAAATTTAAGATAGCCATCGCCATTCCGCCGAATAACGATGTTGATGTTTTTGCAAATGATATTGGACTGATCGCCATCGTCGAAAACAACCAGCTCAAAGGATTTAATATTGCCATTGGTGGAGGGCTTTCTACAACACACGGTAATGACGCAACCTATGCACGATTAGCCACGGAAATCGGCTTTTTGTCAGGAGAAGAAAATATAATGAAAGCAATCTATTCCATTGTGGCCATCCAGCGCGATTTCGGCAATAGGAACGACAGGAAACTTGCTCGTCTAAAATATACTGTAGATAACCATAGTCTGGGTTGGTTTAAAGAAGAAGTGGAAAGAAGAATTGGCTTGGCCTTAGAAGCCGCTAAACCCTATTCTTTTACCTCCCGCAAGGATTATTATGGCTGGGAAAAAAACGAACAGGGATTATGGTATTATACCCTCTTTGTAGAAAGCGGCAGGATACTGGACGACGAAAAATTGAAATTAAAATCGGCCTTGCTCGAGATAGCCAAAACAGGACTGGCTAATTTTCGTTTTACCGGAAACCAAAACTTGATATTATCGGACATCAACATACAGGATAAGCCCATAATCGAATCCATATTGAACAATTACGATGTCATCAGGTACATGGCGTCACTTTCTTCAATTCGTAAAAACTCCATGGCCTGTGTGGCGTTGAATACCTGTCCGCTGGCCCTCGCAGAAGGTCAGCGCTACCTGCCTGAGCTCGTCGGGAAAATCGAACCCATTCTGGATAAATACGATTTAACCGGGGAGGAGATCATCATCCGGATGACCGGTTGCCCAAATGGATGCGGCCGGCCGAATCTTGCTGAGATTGGACTTGTAGGAACCTCATATGGCCGTTATAATTTGCATCTTGGAAGTGATGAAGCCGGAACCAGGCTGAACAAAATATACAAACAAGACCTTAACGAGACGGACATACTCTTGGAAATGGACCGTCTATTCGCCACTTTTCAGAAAGAAAGAACCCCCCAGGAAAGGTTTGGTGATTTTGCTATACGGATGAAATATATTCAATAATCTGCCGCTTCCAAATTATCAGTCTACTAATTTAATAGAATAAATTTTCATTAGTCTACTAAATTAATAGAATAAAGCTTTACATTTGCTTCCAATTATTTCTATATGGTAAAGCAATACCTATTCATCCAGGTCTTATTTTGCAGATGTTTTCGTTGTGCCTTTGGGCACACTACTTAATCTGCAGTCGACAAATAAACACCTATTCTGGGCAATTCAGCCCGTTCACCTTCAAGGTAATTGTTAACACAAAACAAACTCGAATTGACTTATGAGACAAGCATTGATTGCTCTTTCGATTCTTCTGTTTTTTACGACAGGAGTCTCTCAAGCACAAACCAGCGATGACCTTTTGAATCTTCTTATTAAGAAAGGAACCATCACCAAAACGGAAGCCGATTCAATCCGTTCCGACTATTCATTCAAGCAACATTCAGTAGAAGCACGCCAAGACTCTTTTCCACTAAGCCTGGGCCGGCTTCTGCGATTGAGCGGTTACACACAGGTCAGATTTGAAAGTTATCAGCTTAAGGGAAAACCCGATGAATTCGATATCAGACGAGCCAGGCTAGATTTTCAGGGGGATTTTTCAACTAAATGGAGTTATAGACTCCTGGTCGATTTTGTAGGGAATTCAGGAGCCAACGGTACTGCACCGACCGGGGGATCACTGGTCTCCCCTACCCTCTTAGATGCGTTTATCGCTTATAAACCATGGGATTTTCTAAAAATTACTGCCGGCCAGTTTGTCATACCTTTTTCTCTGGAAAATCTAATTCAGGATCGTTATCTCGAAACGATTGACCGTTCCCAAGTAGTCAGCGCCCTGGTCGCCAGGAAGGGAGATGCTTCCAATGGCCTGGTGGATTCAATCGGCAATCAGAATGGCAGGGATGTCGGTATCCAGATCAGTGGGGGCCTAATATCTTTGGGTGACCGGCACCTACTGGACTATAACGTGGCTTTGCTGAACGGGGCAGGAATTAATACTGTCGATAATAATTCTTCCAAAGATATTGACGCCCGGCTGGTTTTTCATCCTTTTAAAATTCTGGATATTGGCGGATCTTATTATAGTGGATTTGACCGCTTTACCTCATCGCCAACCAAGGATCAGGACCGGAGCCGCTGGGGAGCGGAACTGGCCCTGAACTATAAAGGGCTTTCCGTCAAAAGTGAATACATCCAGGGACAGGAAGGGGATCATAATCCAATCGTCCATGAAGGATGGTATGCGCAGGCTAGTTATTTTTTAGTTCCTAAACATCTACAAGGTGTTTTCAGGTACGATACCTATAATCCAAATACTGCCAAAACTAACCTGACCAATACGTATTACGTTTTCGGCCTCAATTATTTCTTTAATGTTTGGACCAAGATTCAAGTGAATTATTCCTGGAGAACAGAACAGGGCCCTAATATTGATAACGATGTCTTCAACGTCCAATTGCAGTTGGGTTTCTAAACCCAGTTGTCCACTAATTTTATAGGGAATACAAATTAGATTGAGTACTTTTATGACTGTGATCACGGACACAAATCAAATTTTGCCGGAAATTAAAACTGGAAATAACTTATTTCCGGTCTTTTTGAAGCTGGAGAATCTGCGCCTGCTGATTATCGGGGGTGGTCATGTCGGTCTGGAAAAACTCAAGGTCGTCATTCAAAATTCTCCAGCCACATCGGTTAGGTTGGTTGGTCTTCAGATTTGTGATGAGATAAAGGAAATCGCCGCATTTCGCGAAAATATTGAATTATTCGAAAGGGCTTATCAACCAGAAGACTTGGATCAAATTGACCTGGTGATCAGCGGGATAGGCGATCCTGAACTCAGCCAACTCATCAGAGCGAGTGTAAAGGAGAAAAACATACTGATCAATGTTGCCGACGACCCTAGCCTCTGTGATTTCTATCTCGGCTCAATCGTAAAAAAAGGAAGCCTTAAGATCGCTATATCTACTAATGGCCAGTCCCCGACAATTGCCAAAAGGCTGAGGGAATTATTTAGTGAGACCCTCCCAGAGGAATTGGATGAGGTGCTTGACAATTTGCATCATATCCGAAATAAACTCAGTGGAGATTTCTCGGCAAAAGTGACTGCATTGAATGAGATAACCAAAGTCCTTGCGGCCAAGAATGTCCGGCTAGAAGAAATCAAAAAGCCTGAAGGGAAAAAATGGCCCCGGATTGTCACCTGGTGTTTACTTGCTTTTTTGTTCATGTTACTTGGCCATGCACTTTTATCCCTTATACCTTTCAGCAAAATTCCGGATGGATTCAGGAGCCTAACGCGTGACCTGGATGGCCGGACCTTTTTAATGATGCTGGTTACTGGTTTTATTGCCCAAATGGTGGATGGGTCTTTAGGCATGGGTTATGGCACCATATCCACGACTTTTTTATTGGCTATTGGGATAAATCCGGCAATTGTAAGCAGCAGGGTGCACTCAGCAAGGGTCTTTTCCAGTGGGGTATCAGGATACAGCCACCACCGATTTGGAAATATCAACAAAAAACTATTTCGTACCCTGGTCATACCAGGGATTATAGGTGCAATCGCAGGGGCGACCCTCGCTTATTTCGGTCAAAAGTATTCCTCCTGGGTAAGGGTACCTCTTTCCATCTATACCCTTTATCTTGGGTCATATATTTTGCGAAAAGCATTTGCGAAGGCCAAGGTCCAGAATAAGGTGAAAAAAGCGGGTTGGCTGGCTAGTATCGGCGGATTTCTGGATGCATTTGCAGGGGGCGGCTGGGGAACATTGGTTACCAGCACCTTAATTTCAAAAAGAAGAAGTCCTAGATATGTAATCGGTTCGGTCTGTCTGGCTGAATTCTTCGTCGTCCTGGCTAGCTCCATTACTTTTTTTATTTTTCTAAAGAACATTCCTCTGGCAGATGTAGCTGGTTTGATTGCAGGAGGGCTTATTGCGGCTCCCATAGCGGCAACCCTGGTTGGCAAATTGCCACTTAAAACCATGTTTATCTGCGTAGGTTCCTTAGTCATTCTGACGAGCCTGAATACATTCTGGAAAGCAATTTCTCAATTGGTCTTGCACAGCTAACAGATATTGGATATAAATCGAAGATTCTGTCGGTTAGCTGACAAGGATTATTCGCCAACATTGCTTACCTTAGTGCTTTAAGCAATTAACCTTCAAATGTCCCAAGCAGTTAATTATATGAGTATGAATTGTTGTTGTTGCTGTTGTAAACAATCCATGATCATTCGGGTGGAGGGAAATCCTATTTAGCTCTAAAAATAAGTTGAAAAATATTTGAAAGCTCCACCAGATGTGGGGCTTTTTTCATTTTTGGTATTAATTAATTAATGAGATCACTAACGACATATTTTTCTGAACCAAGCCTGATTCAACAAATCTATGCACTTGATCAAAGGGTAGGCCATACACCGATTGTCCAAATTACAAAGATGTTTCATAAAAAAAATGTCTCACTGTATGCGAAGAAAGAATGGGTCCAACTATCCGGGAGCATTAAGGCTAGGGCTGCATATAATATAATTCGAAGGGCTATAGAAACCGGGGAATTGACAAGGTCTAAAATATTACTCGATGCAACAAGTGGAAATACGGGGATCGCATATGCGACGATTGCGGGCCTATTGAATATCCACGTGACTCTTTGCTTGCCTGAAAATGCTTCCCAGAAAAGAAAAGATATCCTTGAATCGCTGGGGGCAAATCTGATCCTGACTTCGAGATTTGAGGGAACAGATGGGGCTCAGCACCGTGCAAAGGAAATTTCAATTCAGGATCCTACAAAATTCTATTATGCTGACCAGTACCGCAATGATAATAACTGGAAAGCACATTATCTTTCAACAGCGCCTGAGATTATTGAAGCTTTGCCAGGAATTACCCATTTTGTAGTTGGCCTGGGAACAACTGGTACGTTTACTGGAGCGGGAAGAAAATTAAAACTGTATAATCCGAATATAAAACTTGTTTCCCTGCAGCCCGACACTGCCATGCACGGATTGGAAGGTTGGAAGCATCTTGACACGGCTCTAGTACCTGCTATCTATGATCCTTACCTGGCTGATGAGAACATGGAAATCAGCACAGAAGATGCAATGGAAATTATCCCTGCGGCAATGAAGCATGAAGGTCTTTTTCTAAGTCCTTCCTCTGCCGCCAACCTGGCCGGAGCAATGCGGGTGGCTGAAAAATTAGACGAAGGTATTGTAGTAACGGTTTTACCAGATAATGGGGACAAGTATGGGAATATTAAAGACTAAAACATATATGGGCATCATCATTGAACCGGAAATCAGGGCTTTATTGACTAAGGATGCAATAAATGGCTATCCAGACGAATGCTGCGGCTTTTTGTTTGGAGAGGAAGATGACCAGGAAAGCAGGAGGATATTGGAAATTGGGGTGGTTCACAATGCAAAAACAGGTGACAAGACCCGTCGCTTTGAGATTTCTCCAGTTGATTACATGAATGCCGAAAGGTATGCTATAGAGAGAAAATGCAAATTATTAGGTGTATACCATTCTCATCCCAATCACCCTGCAATACCTTCCGAGCATGACCGCAAGGCTGCGCAGCCTTATTTTTCCTATGTCATTATCTCGGTGATGAATAGTCAGATCATCACGATCCGTTCCTGGCGGTTGAATGAACAAAATGAATTTGTGGAAGAACAGATTCTGGACTATCAATTCACAATATAAAAATACATAATATGGCAACCGTGATCATACCTACCCCATTGAGAAGATTTACCAATAATGAGTCAACACTTAAAGTTAGTGCGACCGATATTCAGGAAACCGTGCAGAAATTAACGGTTAATTTTCCGGACCTAAAAAAACATTTATTGGATGAACAGGGCCGGATTCGCTCTTTTGTTAACATTTTTGTCGGCAACGATGATATCAGGGACCTGAAACAGGAAAAGACATCAGTAGAAGAAAATACCATCATTAGTATTGTACCTGCCATTGCGGGAGGATAAATAAAATTTATGAACCATTCTGAAAACATCAATTTCTCCAGTGAGGAGTTGGCAAGGTATAACCGCCACATCATCATTCCGGGGTTTGGGTTGGAATCACAGCAAAAATTAAAAGCTGCCAAAGTACTCGTAATTGGCTCAGGTGGCTTGGGGAGTCCCGTTTTACTGTATCTCACGGCCGCAGGAGTCGGAACAATTGGAATAGTCGATTTTGACATTATCGAGGACAGCAATCTTCAAAGACAGGTATTGTTTGGAATACAGGAGATTGGGAAACCCAAGGTAGACGCAGCAAAAAAGAGGCTTGAGGGCCTTAACCCCCATGTACATTTTAATGTCTACAATACCCATCTCAATTCCCAAAATGCGATGGATATAATGAAGGAATATGATGTCATTGCGGATGGGACGGATAATTTCCCTACCAGATACCTGGTCAATGACGCATCAGTACTATTGGGTAAGCCGAACGTCTATGCCTCCATTTTTCAATTTGAAGGACAAGTCTCTGTATTCAATTATATGGGAAAAAATGATGAGCCAGGGCCAAATTACCGGGATCTATACCCCGAACCTCCTCCTCCTGGTTTGATTCCAAGTTGTGCGGAGGGAGGTGTGTTGGGAGTTTTGCCCGGAATTATCGGCAGTCTGCAGGCACTCGAAGTCATTAAGGTGATCACGGGTGTCGGCGAACCACTATCAGGCCGGTTTTTCATTTTCGATGCCCTCAACTTTGAATCCAGGGTCTTCAACCTCAAAAAAAGAGAAGACAACCCCATAAATGGAAAAAATCCCACAATTAAATCATTGATAGACTACGAACAATTTTGCGGAATGAAAGCAGTGGAAGAAAAACCTCTCCGCGAGGTTAGCGTAAGTCAATTTAATACGTGGCAGATTATGGGTGAACCTTTCCAATTGATCGATGTCAGAGAACCTCACGAATATCAGATCGCAAATTTAGGCGGAGATTTGATTCCACTGGCGACAATAGGCGAAAATGCGGATAAAATTGACAGAAAGGGCAAAGTAGTTTTGCATTGTAAAGCGGGTGCCCGAAGTGCCAAAGCCATTAAGGAACTCCAGGACAAATTTGGGTTTACGAATCTTTATAATCTTAAGGGAGGCATTATTGCCTATATAGATGAAGTGAATCCGGCGCTTACTAAATATTAAGCGGGTTCATTTTATCAGGTTGCTGTTCTTGTCAAAAAAATCATCAACATCCTTTTTAAATTGGATTATGGATGGTTTATTGATATAATACATGTGGCCGGCTTCATAAAAATGAAATTGAATGTTTTGTTGAAGTTCGGGCCTTAAAAAGATATGGTGGATATCATACCGGGCGATAAAATAAGGCGTGGCAAAATCGTAATATCCTGCTCCGATATACACTTTTAATGCTGGGTTTCTGGTAATGGCGTTCCTTAGACTCTCCACGACGTTCAAGAATCTATTTTGGACATTCCCGTAATTCCAAGGGTAGACATTCCCAAAGATATTATAGGCTTTCTCTTCTTTAAAGTTTAATTCCGTTTCAAAATAGTCATTGATCGCTGAAGTGAACGGTCCGTCAATGTTGATAAAAGAGGGATCATATTCTGCATTTTCGCCTGCGTCATCAAGGTCTCTCCCAGTAAACCTCGAATCCAGTCGCCCAATAGTTAGGCCATCTTTTCTCATTAATTCCTTGTAAAACCGATCTTCTTGGATACGAAGATTATTCTGGAGGCAATATTCCTTGGATAAACCGGTCAGATAACTCATTTTTGCCGCAATGCTATCCTTTTGGCCGTCCCTTAACCATTCACCTTGTAAAAGAGCAGGTGCCAATTCATCCATTGCAAATTGCTCACTTTGCTTCAGCACTTGCTCCAGGCTGGTTTGTAACAAAGAAGAAGCTAATTTCTTATGGTACCAGGCTGCGGCTGTGAAGCTGGGAATGTATAAAGCGGCAGGTAAATCGTTACCGGGGTAATAATCACTAGTCTCAAAATTTAGTATGGCTGAAATCAGAAAAATGCCGTTGAAAAATATCCTGTAATTGGATTGAAGGTATTCGGAAAGACCCGCAGCCCTGGTAGTACCATAACTTTCCCCAGCCAAAAATTTGGGAGAAGCCCATCGTTCATATTTGGAGAGAAAATACCGGATAAAGGATGCGACGGATCGTAAATCTTCTTCATAACCATGAAATAAATTGGGATTCTCACCCGATGCGGGCTGGCTGTATCCAGTAGAAACCGGATCTATAAAAACGATATCAGACCTGTCCAACCAGCTATATTCATTATTTACATATTGATAAGGAGGACCAGTTGATTTTCCATCATCAGCTAAAACAACCCGTCTTGGTCCTAATGCGCCGAGATGCAACCATACTGAAGAAGATCCCGGACCACCGTTAAAGGCAAAGGTCAAAGGCCTTTTGGACGCCATTTCTCCATCTTTATGATAGTAGGTGAAGAATATTTTGGCGATCGCTTTCCCGGTATCATTTCTTAAATCAGCATAACCCGTGGTCGCCGTATAATCAATTTTCTTTCCATTGATAATGACTGAATTTCTGGTAATGGCTAACTGACCAGGTATCGTATTAAGCTCTGGCCCTGGCTTAGCTGACAAATCAGTTTTTTGGGCCGGAGATAAAAAAGCATGGCCTAATGTAAAAATCAATAAGGATAATTTTTTCATCAGCGGAAGATAGGAAATTCCGTCATTTCCCCCCAAACACTTTCTTCAGGATATCAGTCACTTGGGCTGCCGGGTCCTTTCGGATTTTTTTCTCTTCAATTGCGACATAATAGAAAATTCCGTCCATAGTCTTTTGGGTAGCATATGCTGACAGATCGGGATCTACTTTTTTAAACGTAGTGGGTAATTTATTGTAGGTTACAAAAATATCCTTCCAGTATTTCGTTGCATCAGTCTTTTGGAGGGAGGCATCAATCACTGGTTTAAAGGAAATGGTGAGTTGGCCTGAGGTGGTCTTTCTCAGGTAAGCCGTAGCAGAGGTATCACTGCCTCTCAATATGCCCAATGCATCCTGTATACTCATGTTTTTAATCGCGGTGACAAAAATGGCCGCCGCAGATTTCGCTGCGTCCTCGGCCGCACGGTTGATGCTGAGTATGGCATTGTCAACCATTTGCCCCATTCCCATATTGCGGAGCGTTTTTTCGACTTTCTGGGCCTGCTCAGGTAATAGAATTTTGACAGCTGCATCTTTGAAGAAACCGTCCACTGCAGATAATTGGGTCGCACTCTTTTGTGCTCCAATGGTCAGCGCTTCTTTCAAGCCGTCTGCGATATCATCACCATTAAGCCCAGACCCGGAATTTCCGCTGACCGCCTTTTTTGCATCATTCAATAATGCGCCGGCGCTGTTATCCTGCGCGCGCGTGGTGAATAACAAAATGGAGGAGATAGCTGTGAGTACAATCAATTTTTGCATGAGATCATAATTTAATTGGTCGAAATCCTGATATAACGACCGTACAATCAACCTTATTTTACCGTTTCGGCCTAATCTTGGCCATTCATCACAATCTTCAACATGTCAGGCTAAGGCGACAACCATTCAAAATCCGGGGCTTTGGGCATTCTTTCAAAAACTCCTTTTATTTCAGGTGGAGGAGTGGCTAATTTTCTTTCCGCCGTGTTAATCCACGCGCCGTCCACGGTAATCGTTGCTGACAATATGCCTTCCTCTTTAACAAGCTGATGGCGAATTGTCCAACGTGAGAAGTCTTTTCTTGATTTCTGTAACTGAAGATCAATTGTCAGCTGGTCTGCCAATCTGATTTCTTTGCGGAATACTGCCTCTTCCCGGAACAAAATTGGACCGAAATGGAGTTTTGCCATCAATTCAACTGGAAGTCCATTTTCCATCAGGAAAGCAATCCTGCAAAAAGCTGCATAATCGTAGTAAACAGAGTGCCTCAAATGAAAATTTGGGTCGAGGTCAGCCCATCTGATCTGAATTGTTTTGAAGTATTTTTCCATAAAATGCAAATCATTTCTTTAAGTCCGTTTCCGACTTACAATGATATTTACTATCTTTTCTAAATAATTTTTACAGGATGTCCCGCAAGTTGGCCGCTGGTCTATTCATTTGCCTTCTCTTTGGGTTTCAAGCAGACAAATTCTTGAATTACCTGAACTGCCCGACCCGCAATATTAACGATAATAACACAAAATGCGATTGTGAAAAGCAGATCAAAGACCTTCCCGACAATGACCAGCAACCCAATCCTCAAAAAACGGTCTATAGCGAAAAAGCAGAGGATCTTTTCCTTGGTGGTGCTGCAGGCCATCAGGTAGAATGCAGTAAGCTGAATACAGCTGCTTTGAAAAAATTCTTCTTTTCTGTAATTCTAAGAACTGGGTATTATCCCTCAGTGTTTCAGCCCCCCGACTTATCCTGACCATATAACCTTTGCGCATCTTCTCATGTCAATTATGGGAGTCATATTCAAAACGACTCCTATATCATGCAATTGGGAGAAGTTATTGCTTTTGCGCCATTTTGTTTCCTATAAACTATTGTTTCTCATTCTCAAAAATCATTTGATATGAAAATTATATTTTCAATATTGATACTTATTTCTATTACACTTTCCCAATTTTCGTGCTACTCAAAATTATGGCCCGGGACCGGCAAGGTTAACCAAGTTTCTAAAGACAAAAATGGAGATCCCATGCTTTTGGGTATCTGTACCGAAGAAGGTTTAAAGCAACCTCCTTATGGAAACTGGTTCAATACAAATTATTCAGCCTATCAGGTGGACACTTCAATAGCTGAAACCATGAAAGGAAAATTATTGTCAAAACGATTTCTGATCTTTATGGGAACTTGGTGCAGTGATAGCAAAAGAGAGGTTCCGTGTATGTTTAAGATACTTGATTATTGTGGCATTCCTTCCTCGCAGATCCGTCTGATTACGCTTAGTGACTTGGAATCGGATTATAAGCAAAGTCCTAGACACGAGGAAAAAGGGCTGAATATCCACCGCGTACCAGACCTGATTGTTTTTTCAGGAAATAAAGAATTAGGAAGGATAATTGAATCTCCTGTCAACTCACTGGAAAAAGACTTGTTTGAAATAGTGAATGACGAAAATTACCAAGCACATTATAAGATTGTCTCTTTTTTGGCAAATCTTCTCCAAAAGAATAAAACGCTGTATACTGATCAGGATCTGAATGCGCTGGCAGAACGTATAATGCCGATGGCAGTCAGCAGCGGAGAATTGAATACCTATGGTTATGTGTTACTTGCCGCACATCAAACGGATAAATCAAGAATTGTTTTCCGATTAAATACTTTACTTTATCCAAACAACGCCAATACTTTTTTGAGCTTAGCAGATTATTATATCAATACAAGCAACAGCCCAATGGCCAAAGAAAGCTTGAGAAAAGCAATCGGCCTTCAGCCAGATAATCAGGATGCAAAGAAAAAGCTTCAACAATTGGAACAGAGGTAACACAGTTTTCCTGCTAAATATTAGTATTTTTGCAACTTTAAATCTAAAAAATGAAAAAAATCATTGGTGTTCTCATTTTACTGGGATCAATTATTTCAGGCCAAGCGCAGGTTAAGAAAAAACCGAGTTCGCCTCCAAGCGCACCGCTTTTGAAAACCAGTGCGGATTCGATAAGTTATGCGCTGGGCACGCATATAGCAGGTCTTCTAAAGCAGCAGGGCATTCAATCGTTGAACACGACAATTTTTGCAAGGGCGATCAATGATGTATTGAAGACAGGTGTGCCCCTGATGAACGAGCAACAATGTCAAACTTTGATCATGGGATATATACAGAAAATAAGTGATGAAAAATCAATACCAAACAGGAAGGCAGGCGAAGCCTTTCTTGCGGAGAATAAAACGAAACCAGGCGTAGTTACCCTGCCAAGCGGGTTGCAATATGTCATATTAAAAGCAGGAGACGGGCCAAAACCCCTTCTTTCTGATAAAGTGAAGTGCCATTACCAAGGTAGTTTGATTGATGGTACAGTATTCGAAAGTTCAATTCAAAAAGGGCAGCCTGTTGACTTTCCCGTATCCCAAGTGATCAGAGGCTGGACCGAAGCCCTTCAATTGATGTCTGTAGGAAGTAAATGGCGCTTGTTTATCCCTTCCGAACTAGCATATGGGGACCATCAGCAGGGACCTATTCAGCCGGGTTCGACACTTATTTTTGAGGTCGAACTCATTTCCATTGTTAAGTAGGTCTAACTCAAGTAAGATTATTACCGTAATTGGGTAGCTTGATCTAATTATAACGGGGGTGCTTCATGGTATTACTCAATCGAAGCTTATTAGATGCGCAAGAGGCAATTCGAGTTACCAGTTGGGTATCCCCTTTTCCAAGCTGAGTTGGGAACCATTTGACTCCAATTAAGCAGAATCTATTTCTTTGCTCAATCTGATCGCATATTTCATGGCTGAACATTTGGATTTATCGACTCTTATTGTGCTTTAGGGTGGTTTCACCATATGTAATTGGAAAGATGTCCATTTGGAGGTTACTTGTATAGAAGATCATAGTATTCATGAGCCATCCGCCCTGCATCAAACTGGTAGCGGACGTCCCGCATGCCGTTCTTTGCTATTTGACGCCAAGTATCATGCTTATCATAATATAAAGGCAGAATCTGCTCTAGCAGGATTTCGTAGATACTATTTAGGTCGTATTTGTCCTGCTCCTCAACAGTCATATGTGCATAATCCCCCTTTGGGACGACAAATCCGTTATTTCCCTGATTGATGAACTCGGGTATCCATCCATCGTCTGTAGATAGGTTTACCGCGCCATTCATAGCCGCAGTCATACCACTTGTTCCTGAGGCTTCCCTAGGCACACGAGGATTATTTAACCAGCAATCTGCCGCTTGTTTTAATCTTTTGGATAATCCAAGCTCATAGCCAGTCATAACTGCAATGTTTTTATAGGATTTGCTCAGGTGAACCAGGTGATTGAATTCGTTGATAGCAGGGTAATCCATTGGATATGGTTTACCGGCCCAAATAATTTGAACAGGATATTTTGTATCACTGGTCAGTTTATTGAATCTATCGATATCCCAAATTAACAATTCAGAGCGCTTGTATCCGGCAAATCTTCTTGCCCATACAATGGTAAATATGTTTGAGTCAAAGATTTTTCCCGTCTGGTCCGCAACGATCTCAAAAGATCTCTTTTTCAAAAACTTTTTTCTATCATCCCACCAATAATCATCCCCTTCTTCCATTTTCCTATACAATTCCTTGTCAGCCCAATATCTCCAGTTCTGGGCATTGGTGATCGAAATGATTGGACAAATACCACTGTATTTGCTCCACATCAGCCTTGAAACTTGGCCGTGCAACTGCGAAACTGCATTTGCCAAATGGGCAAAACGCAATGCAACCAGGGAATGGTTAAAGGCATCATCTTCGATGCCAGTCAGTTTTTTTGTCTCTTCTACGGAAAGACCACAGAAATAACTCATTTTATGACATAAATAAATATCATGCTTCTCATTGCCAGCCTCCTCTGGCGTATGTGTCGTAAAAACCAGTCGCTTTCTAACTTCTTCAATATTCCGGTTGTATTTTTCGTAGAGATAAAACGAAGCACTGATTCCATGAGCTTCGTTCAAATGATAAAGCTCTGGGTTAAAACCAAGCTCATCTACCAATTGTGCCCCACCTACCCCCAACAAAATGAACTGGGCTAATTTCGTTGCCATATTGGCGTCATATAAACGATGCGTAATGGTCTGGGAAACATAATCGTTTTCCGTTAGATCTGTACTTAATAGGAATAAAGGCGCTGATTTGAAAGTCTCAGGATTGAGGTACCAGGCCTTCACCCATACCGGGTGTTCGTGAATATTTACTTGAAAGGTGATCCCAGTATCTTCCAGAAAATTATATTGTTTTTCCATCCAAGCTACCTGAAGAGTCTGGTCCTGATTGCGTGACTGATCATAATACCCATATTTCCAGAGTATCCCGATATTGATCATGTTCTGCCTCAATTCATAGGCACTCCGCAAATGTGATCCTGCTAAAAACCCTAATCCACCGCTGTAAATTTTTAGGGGTTGGTGTACAGCAAACTCCATTGAGAAATAAGCAACCTTCTTGGAATACCTGTCATCCACGGGGTAAGGAACATTGTAATTTCTAAAACTCATAAGCTATCGTTACTTTAATTATTGCGGTCAATTCTAACAGTGTAAGAAATACGCAAATTAACGGATAAAATTAAAATTCACTCACACGCAATCTCTTATTTCTTTTTTATTGTTTTTATTCTTGATTCCTTATGGCGAATGAAAAATCCTTCAAAAAAGCATTTAATATCGCGATGATTTCCGCAACCTTCCAATTCTTTCATGGAGACACCTGTGGTACTAAAAGAAAATTCAACAGCACAAGGATCGTTATTCGACCGGTATACAGCAGTATTGCTAGAGACAAATTTAGCTACTCCTTTGAGTTCTCCCTTACAATCTCCTTTGTCTTTCTCAAAATGAACAAAAAAGAGAATATGTGCCGCATCTTTTCCATCCCGGAATGAAATGTAATTTCGTTTATCCTGGTCGTAGTCGCCTGTTAACTTATGCCTATGTGGAAGGGTATCAATGGGATTGATCACGGGGAGGGCTTGTTTATCCGCATCATTTGTCTCTGTCAAAATCAATGAAAAACCACCTTCGTCATTATAGACATAGGCATATTTTCTAAACAAAAGCTTGCCTTCACTATTTTTGTGCTGGCGGGTTAGCGTTAGTGTATATTTGGCATCCATCACCGCCATGTTACTGATTGCCAGATGAGGGTCTGAAATGATCAGTGGTTTGGACACCACGAATTTATCCGCCTTGTCAAAACAAAGCACATATCCTATTTTTTTATTTGCACCGATTGCTTTGACGAACAAGTAACTTTCTTGTTTTTGAACTTTTATTTTCCCAAACGCAAATATTTTCGGCCTTGCACTCTTTCCGAAATATTTGGATAGTACACTATCTGGTACAAATTGTGTAAATACATGATAACTAATAGCATCAGTATCATTTTCATTTTCCTCTAAGGAATCATCTGTTATTTGAAAAGGGATTTTCAAACTTTGAAAGAAATCGATAAAATCATCTCTGCTCACGTCTTCATTACCGGAAAGAGATTTCTTTTTGCCTTTACAACAAACAAATAGAAGGGGTAGAAGGCCTAAGAGAAGAAATTTTTTCATGCCTGTAGATTATGGGCTGGTGTTCAAGGGTTTAAAAATAACCATTCGCGGCAATAACCAATGTAAAAAAATTCTTAATTTAAATTATTTTATTTTAGATTCGTCTAAATTTAATTTTAGTCAATATGAAAAAATGGTATGAAATATTCAATTAGCAAGGAAAACTATCTCAAAACCATTTATCATCTTCAGAATGCGCAGGGTACAGTCACCACCAATGAATTGGCTGAGGCTCTACAAACTAGCGCAGCATCCGTAACCGATATGCTAAAAAAACTGAAGGAACAAAAATTGCTCCTGTATGAACGCTATAAAGGCTTTAAACTAAATAATGAAGGGAAAAAGGTTGCCCTTCAAATAATAAGAAAACACAGGTTGTGGGAGTTTTTTCTTGTCGAAAAGCTCTTATTCGGTTGGGATGAAGTGCATGAAATGGCAGAAGAACTGGAGCACATCAGCAGCAAAAAGCTCGTCGACCGCTTGGATGCCTATTTGAATTTTCCTCAAATCGATCCGCATGGGGATCCCATACCTGACGGGCAAGGGAAATTTGTTATCCCAGTTCAAACGAGCCTCTCTGAATGGCCGTTGAACAAAGAAGGCCAAGTCTCAGGAATAGCCACTCAAACCACGGAAATGCTTGATTTACTACAACATAAAAATATACGGATAGGGACAAAACTAGAAGTCAGAAGAAAATTTTCTTTTGACAATTCGTTGGAAATAAGAATTCGTAATCAGCCTACCGTTACAATAAGTGGGGAAGTGGCAAAAAATATATGGGTAAGAAATGAAGAATAGCTTTCAAAAAAATGTTTCGCTCAGTGAAGTTCACGGCACTATCGACACTGGCATAAATGGCTCCAAATGGAAACAGTTGTTCATGTTTTTTGGCCCGGCCTATCTGGTGAGTGTGGGTTATATGGACCCGGGGAACTGGGCGACAGATTTGGCAGGAGGCAGCAAGTTTGGCTATACCCTTATTTGGGTCTTACTGATGAGCAACGGTATGGCCATACTTCTTCAAAACTTGGCTGCTAGACTGGGAATTGTCCGTGGCAGGGACCTTGCTCAGGCAAACCGTGAAGCTTACCCAAGACGAGTCAACATTATCCTGTATATTCTTGCCGAAATAGCAATAGCGGCCTGTGATCTTGCTGAAGTACTGGGGATGGCAATTGGAATTCAATTATTGACCGGCCTTCCATTAGCCTATGGTGTTGTATTCACAGTTTTGGATACCTTTTTATTGTTGTTCCTCCAAAAACTCGGTATGAGGAAAATGGAAGCCTTTGTGATAGGACTGATCGCCATTGTTGGACTATCCTTTCTTTTGGAGATTATTTTGGCAAAACCTAATCTAAAGGAAGTAGCTTATGGACTTATACCAAGGCTACCAAACCAAGAAGCCCTATATATTGCAATCGGTATAATCGGCGCAACAGTGATGCCGCACAATCTATATCTGCATTCGGCGCTAGTGCAAACGAGAAAAATTCAGAAAGGTGATCAATTTACGCGAAGAGCACTAAATTTGAATTTCCTGGATAGCGCCATTGCCCTGAACCTTGCTTTTTTTGTAAATGCAGCCATATTAATACTTGCAGCCACCGTTTTCTTTAAAACCGGAAAAACGGATGTGGCCGAACTTAAACAAGCTTATCAATTGCTGCCTGCGCAATTGGGCACACCGGTCGCGTCTTCCATTTTCGCCATCGCTTTGATTGCAGCAGGCCAAAGTTCCACCTTTACCGGTACATTGGCCGGACAAATCGTCATGGAAGGATATTTGCATCTGCGAATCAATCCCTGGGTTAGAAGATTGCTTACACGTTTGCTGGCCATTATCCCAGCCCTGATCATTATTCTCATTTTCGGAGAGAGCAGGGTCGATGATCTGATCGTGTTTAGTCAGGTCATCCTTAGCGTTCAATTAGGTTTTGCGGTAATTCCGTTAATTCATTTTGTGAGCGATAAAAAACTTATGGGCAAGTTTTCCATCGGCATGGTCACAAAGATTTCAGCATGGATAGTGGCAGGGTTGCTAATTTATTTAAATATGAAACTGGTTTATGGTGCAGAATCAGGTTTTTTCTCTAATCCCGGGAATTTATTCTGGAAACTGGCAATGCTCTTGGCTGCATTGATTGCCATGTTACTGCTTGCCTATTTAATTGTTCACCCCTGGATACCACGCAAACAAGTACCTGTCTCCATCCAATTGCACCCCGAAGCTCAAAGCCTGCCCAATTTTGTCATCCCAACTTTCAGAGATATCGCTATTGCCTTGGATTTCAGCGAACACGATGAAAAATTGTTGACATATGCGATCAGTCAAGGGAATACCAAATCAAATTATATTCTTATACATGTCGTAGAAAGTGCTTCTGCTAGAATGTTGGGAAAAGAAAGCGACGACTATGAGACACGTAAAGATGAAGAACGTTTGAACTTATACATGGTTCAATTGCATGAGCGGGGATTTCAGAGCAGGGTTAGACTCGGATTCAGAAATCGAACCGCTGAAATCGTCAGAATAGTGCGAGAGGAAGGTGCGGATATGCTCGTGATCGGGGCGCATGGACATGGAGGACTGAAGGATTTTATTTATGGAGAGACCGTAAATTCCGTTAGGCATGAATTGAGGATTCCTGTATTGATCGTAAACCTTTAGTTTAGACCCGTCTTCGAAGTAAGTGTTTTAATCTACTGAATGTTTCAGGTTTGATATTCAGGTATGATGCCAGGATTTTTTGAGGTACCCTTTGCAGAAGATCCGGATTATCCTCGATAAACCGGATAAACCTTTCGTGGGAGTCCAGGCGCATCCGGTCATACTCCCAATATTCTTTATTGAGAAACTGTTCAGAAATGATCAGCCTGCCCAATCTTTCCATCTTTGGGTTTTCCAAAAAGAGACTTTCCAAGTTCGGCTTTGAAATGGAATAAAAAGTAGAGGGTTCAATGGTTTCTACCGCATAGTTTGAAGGTGTCCCGGCCAGAAAGGAATCATAACAGCAGATTAAGTCTTTCTCCTTTGCAATCTGTGTCACCATTTCTTCCCTGTTTTTATAAAAAAACTTCCGGGCTAATCCTTTAACAACAAAGTTGAGATACGTTTCTACCTCGCCTTCATCAATGAGCAGTTGTCTTTTATCAAAATGACGGGTTTCCAGCCTTTGGGCCAAAATGGTAAACTCATCAGGACTCAATGACACAAAACGGGAAACAAATTGGCGAGCTGAATCAAGCTGCATAGGGCTGTGTTAACATGACACAAAGTAAATAAGTTATACGATTTACGCAGAAATTATTTTAAGGATGGCAATATATAAGCCCCGATAGGGCCAATTTCCCGTACTTTTTCGCCGATGCTATTTTAAATCTTAGGAAAAGCAATGCTTTGTTAGATTCAGGCAATTCTTGTAGGTTTGCTCACTTCTTGAATTCTAAATTTCAACCATGGCAAAGAAAATTAAGGTCACAAATCCCGTTGTGGAACTAGATGGGGATGAAATGACCCGCATTATTTGGAAATTCATAAAAGACAAATTAATTCTACCCTATTTAGACCTAGAAATTAAATATTTTGACCTCGGAATTGAGCATAGGGATAAAACAAACGACCTGGTCACAATCGAATCTGCCGAGGCTATAAAACAGTACGGTGTGGGTATTAAATGCGCTACGATAACTCCAGACGAAGCCAGGGTGAAGGAATTTAACCTGAAGCAAATGTGGAAGAGCCCAAATGGAACCATTCGCAATATTTTGGATGGGACAGTTTTTCGTGAACCTATTGTAATTAAGAATATTCCCCGGCTGGTGTCCAACTGGACCGCCCCAATTATCATTGGACGTCACGCTTTTGGAGACCAATACCGGGCAACTGACACAGTTATCAAAGGTAAAGGCAAACTCACCATGGTTTTTACTCCCGAAAATGGAGAAAAGCCACAAACATTTGAAATTTTTGAATTCAAGGGCGATGGTGTCGCCCTAAGCATGTACAATACAGATGAAAGTATTCAAGGATTCGCTAGGAGTTGTTTCAATATGGCCCTAAGTAAGAAATGGCCGCTTTATTTAAGTACGAAAAATACCATACTGAAAAAATATGACGGCCGCTTTAAAGATATTTTTGAAACTATTTTTGAAGGAGAATTCAAGTCTCAATTTAAGGATGCAGGTATCGTTTACGAACACCGCTTGATTGATGATATGGTTGCCAGCGCATTGAAATGGAATGGCAATTTTGTTTGGGCATGCAAGAATTATGATGGCGATGTACAAAGCGACTCCATTGCCCAGGGATTTGGGTCACTAGGGCTGATGACTTCTGTGCTCATCACTCCAGACGGGAAAATTATGGAAGCTGAAGCTGCGCATGGAACGGTTACACGTCATTTCCGTGATCACCAAGCTGGAAAACCGACTTCGACTAACCCGATTGCTTCTATCTTCGCTTGGACAAGGGGTTTGGCATTCAGGGGTAAATTAGACAAAAACCCGGAATTGATCCTATTCAGTCAATCCCTTGAAGAGGTTTGCATTCAAACTGTTGAAAGTGGAAAAATGACTAAAGACCTGGCTATTTGCGTCCATGGCAACAAAGTTGCACACGGGACCGATTTTCTTTATACAGAAGAGTTTCTGGACGCCCTCGATCGAAACCTCCAGGAAAAATTAGCTTTTTGATTAGGACAACAAAGAGGAGCAAGGCAAAATAAAGAAATAGGTCATCCTGCTTGCAGGATGACCTGAGTTGATTGCTTGCCTTATGAAAAATAAACTATTTCTTAGTTGAATCAGTCTTAACCTTAGCACTATCAGCTGTCTTCATGGTAGAATCCATCTTCATTTTTGAGCTGTCAGCCATCATTTTTGTAGAATCTGCTGTCTTTGCAGTTGTATCAGAGGTGCTGGATGCACTACCGGAACCATTACAGGCTGCAAAAGCGCCGATTGATAATACTAATAAGAACTTTTTCATTTTGATCATTTTTTGTTGTTAGATGAATATTTTCAAGTTAATACCCAAAAATGGAAAAAGTAACCCTTCCGTTCAAAAACATATTTTGCCCTGTTGATCGCATATAGCATTGTTTATCAATGATGTAAATTAAGGGCTTAGAAAAAATCGCAAAAAAAGCCATCCTGGGAACAGGACGGCCTCTAACGATTGCTTGCCATATGAAAAAAAATTAAATTTTTATGTGATTTAATATTTATACGCAAGGAGGTCAAAAAGTAACCTACAAATCTTCAGAAAATTGAATATTATTTTTATTAATATATAAACGCAACCCTTTGAAGGCCAAATCCGATTTTGAGGAAGTTTTTCCTCCAGTTTTGGGTTACGAATCTTAAATTTCGGTATTAAATAGAGCAACATCTTGAGTATTGAAAGTAATGAAAAAGCGTTGTTGGAAGGATTAGCGCGCGATAACAGACAGGCCATAGAAACCATTTATAAACAGAATTATAATATGGTACAAACGCTGATTCTCAATAATAATGGCAGTACTGAAGACGCCAAGGATATTTTTCAGGAAGCAATCATAGTTCTTTATGAGAAAGTAAGATCAGGTTCCCTGGAACTCAACTGCCAAATAAAGACTTATGTTTATTCGGTCTGCAGGCGGTTGTGGCTTAAGCGTCTTAGTCAACTTCAAAGATTTTCACCCGAAATTGACGCGATTGAAGATGTGGTTGCAATTGAGGAAGAAATGGAATTGCATGAGCGGCGCAATAGTGAGTTTCAAGTGATGGAGAGGGCCATGCAGAACCTTGGAGAGCCATGTAAGAGTTTGCTGGAGTCTTATTATCTGCAAAAGAAGAGCATGCTCCAAATAGCTGGGGATTTCGGCTACACAAATGCAGATAATGCCAAGAATCAAAAATATAAGTGCCTGATGAGGCTGAAGAAAATTTTCTTTGATCAGTATAAACCAATTAAAAGTGATGCAAGAACTAATAATGCTTGACTCGATCGAACGTTATATTCGCGGGGAAATGCTGCCGGAAGAAAGGGTTTTTTTTGAACAGCTTCGAAAGACCAATCCATCTGTGGATCAAATGGTTGTTGAACATACCATTTTCCTGAACCAGATGAATAAATTTGGCGAAAGAAAAAATATCAATTCCACGTTAAAGGATATTCACCTGAACCTGTTTGAGTCTGGTGTGATCAATGCTGACCAGCCCGCAAAGGTGGTCAAACTTTGGAAGAGGTATAAAAAAGTTGCATTGGTTGCTGCCTTTATTGCCGGCGTTACCGCTCTGGCTATCAGTGGCCTGGTCTCCTATGTATCTCCTAAGGCAAATAATGAAAAAGTTGAATTGCTTAGCCGGCAGATCCAAAACCAGGAAAAGAAAATCAAAGATCTGAGTAAAAATCTAAGCGAAAATAAAACCTTTTCAAAACCACCTGTACCTGCCGATGCTCCAGTCAAAACTGGGGGTACTGGATTTTTGATCGATGTAAAGGGGTGGATTGTTACTAATGCACATGTGGTGGATCATGCCAATGCCGTGAAGGTCCAGAACAATAACGGTCAGGAATTTAATGCCAGGATTATCCGTATTGAACCCAATTCCGATTTGGCATTTATTAAAATAGAAGATGAAGATTTTAAGCCTTTGACCTCCCTGCCATACGGAATCAGCAGAAACGGGGCTGATTTGGGTGAACAGATTTTTACTCTAGGTTATCCAAGAGACGAAATTGTATACGGAGAAGGCTATATGAGCGCCAAAACAGGGTTCGAAGGTGACACGCTGGCCTGCCAGATTGCAGTTGCCGCTAATCCTGGAAATAGCGGAGGCCCTGTCCTGAATAAAAATGGAGAGGTTATTGGTGTATTGAGCACCCGCCAAATGCAGGCACAAGGAGTTGTATTTGCAATCCGGTCCAAGAACATTTTTAATGCTCTTGATGAAATGAAGACAGATAGCAATTTCCTGAATGTTAAGATCTCTACTTCGAGCAGCTTGAAAGGCATGGACAGGAGTCAACAAATAAAAAAGATAGAAAGTTGCGTCTTTATGGTGAAGAGCTATTGACCAGGCCAGAGGTGCCCGGGATATTCTCCTCTTTTTATCAATTGGTTTAAATTTTCTTGGACGCCTGGAGCGTCTTCCTTATAGGTTACTCCAAACCATTGCGCCAAGGTGGTGATCACCTTAATTTTCCCTTTTTTTGACTGTATAAAACGATCGCCGATAATCGGAATGAAAAATTCTGCCTTAGGATTGCTACCGTGGTCAAGAAGAAATTCTGAAAATATCTGCTGGATAAATGAAAACACTGATGGGTCAAAACACCAGAAATTCATAGATACCTTAGAATCAGAAGGCACTTCAAATTTCTTATCCCCCTCTTCATAGGTGATTTTATTATTATCGTCCCGGTATATTTTTGTGCGCTCCGCTATAGACAGGAGATTGCCATCCTGATCGACCTTACAGACGCCCCGGCTGACTGATCCGTTTTCTGAAAGGGTCTTAACCAACTCATACCCGATAATACTGTACAGTTTATCATCGCATTCGCCGCTAAGGAATTTGCTTGCTTTTTGAAAAGCATCATACCCATAAAAATCATCCGCGTTGATGACAGCAAAGGGTTCATTAATAGCATCCTTGGCACATAATACAGCATGCGCCGTCCCCCATGGTTTAGTCCGCTCTTCTGGAACGTTAAAACCATTTGTAAAGGACTTTAAATCTTGGCACACATACCCAATATCTATTTTATCCTTTAATTTTGAATCGAATATTAGTCTGAAATTGTCTTCAAACTCTTTCCTTATAATAAACACAACTTTATTAAAGCCGGCTTTTTTAGCGTCAAAAATCGAATAATCCATGATGGTCTCATTGTTCGGTCCGAACCCCTGGATTTGTTTCATACTACCATATCTTGAAGCCATTCCTGCTGCCAAAATCAGAAGTGTTGGTTGCATTTATCTACATTTTAAGTTCCATAGCGAAAATAAAAAATATATACGTATTTAAGATTGTTTTATGCTTGACGAGGAACCCTTTGATATAAGAAAGGATCTGGTTACGGTGGATCGCTGGCAATCATCCTCATTTATTGAACATGAGGTGGCAGTAAATGTGCTGAGGCTGGATAAGATCCATCCTGTTATATCGGGAAACAAATGGTTTAAGCTTAAAAATTATCTGAGTGATGCACTTTCCCAAGGGTCATCTTCCATTCTTAGCTTCGGAGGCGCCTATTCCAATCATATCGTAGCCACCTCATATGCTGCAAAGGCAGCCGGCATGCAATCCGTCGGGATTATCAGGGGAGAGCCTTCTGGGCAGGAATCGCCCACGCTGAAAATAGCTATAAAAAACGGCATGCAATTGCATCAAATAAGCCGTGATTCGTATAAGAACAGAGACAAACCCGATTTCCTTCATGCACTTACAAAGAAATATCCTGGAGCATACATCATTCCCGAAGGCGGAGAAGGCCAAAAAGGTATGGCGGGTTGTAAGGATCTGCTACAATGGATTGGGAAATCGCAATTTTCCCATATTCTATGTGCAGTCGGCACTGGAACTTTTTTTTCAGGAATTGTCAATGCCTGCGTTTCTGGAGAACTGGTAGAGGGCATCCGCATTCTAAAAGGGATGGCTGATCATACCCATCAATACAATAAATGGATTTCCGCACCGGAACGCAAGAATGCCTGCCGTGTCCATTATGATTACCATTTTGGAGGTTATGCGAAAAAGACCCCGGAGCTGATTGAATTCATGAATCACTTATACTTGGAAACAGGGATACCTACTGATTTTGTGTATACAGGAAAATTGTTCTATGCTTCATTTGACCTAATCATCCGGCGGCACTTTCCAAAAGGAAGCAAATTGTTAATTATCCACAGTGGAGGATTACAGGGCAATCTGTCTTTGCCCAAAGGCACTCTTATTTATGAAAATGAATAAAGGCGACTCCCTTCCCCTATCTTTGCGGCTATAAATCAACTTTTAAAAAGACCCGTTATAGCAACATGCGTTCTATTTTGGTTCTATTTTTACTGACTGTTTTTTTCGTACTCAATCTGAACGGACAGGATATTCTCCCAGGTTTTTCCGCAATTAGCAAGCTAAATGGAAAAGTCCTTATCAGTTGGCGGAACAATTATCCCGTTGTCACTCAGATCAGTGTCCAACGCTCCAGCGATAGTCTGAAAAATTTTACAACCCTATTGACCTTGCCTGATCCAGCAATCCCTGAAAATGGTTTTGTAGACAATAAATCACCGGGACCAAATATGTATTACCGGTTGTTTATTTTATTGGAACATAGCAAATATCTATTTACAAAATCCAAAAGGGCAATATCTGAAGCGACAGCCGAAGCAGATAAGATTCCTACCCCTGAAGAAGAACAATCCTTGTCAAAAATAGACAACCAAAGAGTCTACTACCTTCAGGATACCACTAGCAAGGACAGACTTAAGATATTCGGTCCTACCAAGATAAAGGAAAGGCCCAAAGTCGAGTTGGAAAAAATACTATTCATAAAAGAAAAAGATACGCTTCTCGGTGTACTCCCTGAGAAAATGGTTCGCCAATTCAGGGATTCCATAATTAATAAAACTAAAGACACCATCCTATTCGTGCACTCCGATACCATCTTGCTCAAGCCTTTCGTAGCCAAAGAGGTTAAAGAGGTATATAAGATCTCTACTTACGTATATACTTCGAAAGATGGAAATGTCAATATCGCATTGCCTGATGCGGCGAGGAGAAGATATTCCGTTAAGTTTTTCGAACAGGACAGTTCACCACTTCTGGAAATAAAAGAAATAAAGGAATCTCTGCTTATAGTAGACAAAACCAATTTTGTCCATGCAGGCTGGTTCCGTTTTGAATTGTATGAGGATGGCAAGCTCAAAGAAAAAAACAGACTATTTATTCCTAAAGAGTTTTGAATATCAGGTCTGCCCCGAATACCACTTCAAAATATTTTCTCACTTTTTGTTTAACCTCTTCCATAGGAATCTTTCTGCCGGACTCTTTTTCTAGTGAAGTGACTTTTTTATTTTGGATACCACAGGGAATAATATGATCAAAATAAGATAGATCCGTATTGACATTAAATGCAAAACCGTGCATAGTGATCCAACGGCTGCATCGCACACCTAAAGCTGCAATTTTCCGGGCTTTGCCAGTCACCCCTGCATCAATCCATACCCCGGTTTCACCAGCTGATCTACCTCCATGAATACTATAATCATCGAGTGTCAAAATCACCACCTCTTCAAGATTTCTCAGGTACTTACCGATGTCCGTGCCAAAATGCTCCAGATCAAAAATTGGATACACCACCAATTGCCCTGGTCCATGAAACGTTATGTCTCCACCCCTATTGGTGTTGAAAAACTCTATGCCTTGTGCCTTCATTCCATCTTCAGGAATCAACAAATTTTCCAAATGACCACTTTTCCCTAGAGTAAATACAGGGGGATGTTCGACAAACAGAAGATGATTGGTGGTTTCTCCAGGCGTACCTGTTATTGATTGAATATGCGCTTCACGAACGACGGAGGTTTTATTTGCCGATTTAGCCTGGACATTACTTTGTAACAGCTGTTCCTGGTAATCCCAGGTCTGTTGATAAGGCATGCTGCCTAAGTCTTCAAAAATGATTTTTTGATTGGTCATGGAAATGCAAATTTACTGACTCCAGAACAAGTGTGTTATTTTTGTGTGAACCACCTACCCACTCACGCAAATCGATGAGTGGGCTTCTTCACAACCCAGACGCATGCCCAATTGCCCTACGTTAACGGTTGAGGGCTCGTTCCTAAGCCCGATGGCCTTGATATTCTTGGCAGCGTTGATATCCCTATCGTGATGCGTGCCGCAACAGGTACAAGTCCAATACCTGTCTTTCAATTGTAGTTTTTTAAAAATATATCCACAATCAGAACACATTTTTGATGTTGGCTCAAATCGGCCAACGTATCTGATATTTTTGCCGTAGCATTCGGCTTTATATTCCAACATGGATTTGAATTTCCCCCAGCCTACCTCTCCTATGGCAAGAGCCAGTTTTCTATTCTGCATCATCCCCTGAATGTTTAAATCTTCCAGGCAAATGGTGCCAAAAGCCCGGATGATTTGATTACTCTTTTTATGCAGGTAGTCATCCCTTTGGTTTCTCATCCGTTCGTGAACTTTGGCAACGACTGCCTCGTCCTAGAAATAGTATGACCCTACGTTCTTTCACATTGGCCTGCCTTGCGCTTTTGTAAACCCCTTCTCCTCTGGCGGTAAAAAGGGATTTACAAAAGCTGTCTACTATGCCTACATCTAACTATGTCTCCACAAATCGTTCAAAGCATTACCTCAAATGCCATCTCATTTTTGTTTGCAGGTATCGCAAGGCAGTGTTAGTCGGTCAGCTAAATGATGATGTAAAGCATATCTTTGAATCCATTGCGTCCAATTCTGATTTTGACATCGAAGTGATGGAAACAGATAGAGATCATGTTCATTTTCTTATACGATACATTCCTGGTTTGTCTATCTCTCAAATAGTTCGAAGATTAAAACAAGAAAGTACCCGTCAAATATGGCTGTTGCATCCAACTCTGCTCCGTAAGCTGTATTGGTATCAGCGGATCCTGTGGTCGGATGGCTATTTTGCCTGTTCAATTGGTGAAGCATCGCCTGAGACAGTACGACAATATATTCTTTGGCAAGGCTAAATTATTTACTTTGCAGGTCAAAGTCGCGTTGCTTACATCCAATCCACGATATCGATGGATTGGTTTTACGATCCGTTTTATAAAAAGGGAAGTTATGACAGCTAAAATTTGAATTATGCTGGGCTTACAGGGGGATGGGATATACGCAGCAACTAAGATTCGGGAGGAGGAAGCGGCCAAAAGTAATGGCTGATTTGTTGGATTTAAGGTACAAATTTTGGGAAGGTGGGACCACGCAGAAGCGGAGGATCGGGGGAACAATGGCGACCATTGGTTGCGTCTGGGTCCTGCCATATTTCAAATTATCTTCCTGACCCCCGGAATCAACGTGATTACCGAAGCCAGTAAAAAACTGCCCACGACCCCTAAAGGGGCTACCACCAAAAATTTTAATACGGGATCAACACCCCAGTTCCTGATTGAAAGCGAAAGGGCAATAAGCACGAGAGGATGAAAGATATATACCGCAAATGCACAGCGGGATAGTCTACCCATTAAGAACGACGATTTGTTCCAGAATTTTTTACCATACGTTAACAATGCGACGATGATCGAAAAGCCCAGCAATTGCTCCCAAACTGAGTACAGCAGTTGCTGCCAGTGCAATCCGCCAGTCAACCAGGCCTGTGGTGTCTTAGCTAATTTTTGAATTACAGAAATAACCAGGAGAAATAATAGTAGCCGTGGAGCATAGCGGGCAAACCTTTTCCCTTTCTGGTAAGTGAATGTCTCCAGCCACTTGTTTTTATACGCCACAAGGCCCAATAAGAAAAGCGCCACGTATTGTGAAAAATAGGCTAACTGGAATCCAACCGGGTTTAATATCCATCCAATTGGAAATACTATTCGTACTAAAAAACTAATAATGCCCACTGCAGCAGCAAACCAAAGGATCATCGCTGAAGATGGGGCTGTAACGGGTTTTGACTGGTGTTTTTTGCCTACAACGCGCCACAAAACATAGACAAATGTAAACAGCAAGAGGGCAGCCACGAACCAAAGGACGCCAAAATTTATCCAATCATGAAAGCCACCCAGAAATTGTATAAAAGAGATATGGTGCCTTTCTCCAAAATAGTAAACTAGGTAAATTAATACCGGTGAAAGAATGAACGAATAGAATACCAATGGGACACCCAATCTTAAGAGCCTGTCTTTAACAAAACGTGCCGCCCCTTTTTTATTATATGACCCCGGTATGAAATAAGCAGAAAGAAAGAAGAATAACCCCATAAAAAAGGATTGGTTAATTATTGCCAGTAGTGACATAGGGATAATTGCACCGGTATGGGTTGTTTTTTGTGCAAAATACCATCCTCCTTCGACACCGTAGGTAATTAAGGCATGTTGCACAACTACCAGGGAGATAAGCCCAACCTTCAAATTGTCTATGTAAAATATCTTTTTAGACTGCACAGCAATAACTGCAGGCTCAGACAGGGTTTGAATTGACATCTTATGCTAAGTATTGATTAAGTGCATTTAAATTTACCAAAAAGGTAGTTATTAAAACGTGCCTCCGGCAAAGAAGGGATGGACACCTTGTTCCAACTGGATTCAATCTATGAAAAAGAATCGATTGATGTAAAGCGACTCGCAATTGGTTCAATTTCCCGAAAAATTAATTTTTAATAGTGAGCATCTTCGAACTACCAGGATCAACGAAGCCTTCAGAATAATATAGGCGATAGGAAAAAATTGACCAGGAAATGAAAAGGACAAAGCGGAATCATTGCTGCTTTGTCCTCTTAAGTCGGCCTGGCTGGACAGTTTTTGAACCACCTATTTATGGATTTGCGCATGGTTTAATATTCAGGAAGCTGAAAAACATATCTTTGAAAAAGGCGAACTAAAGAAGCACTCACTTCAATTAGACAAGTGCTTGACCTATCAATTTTAAGAGATACGGCTTATTTAAAATATAATTTTACAAATAACGGCATTGACTTTGAATTTAAAAACATCGATAATATTGCCATTAGCACCGACAAAAACAAAATAAATAGTTAGTATGGTATTGTTGCTTTGTTGGCTGCTGCAATTGATAGTTACGTTGGACATTTAAAGGATCAATTGGATTATGGTCAAAGACTGATTAATTTCTTAAAAATGGAGTATGATCTTGATTCATGAGAAAGGAAAACGTACGGACATTACGCCCTTTTACTTAATGATGGCGGCAGAAAGAGCAATCGGCTTTAGTTGTGTCATAAGCTAAAGGGGTCTTCACAGACATTAATGTGTGTGTGACAGGGCGTGCAGATCTGCAGTAAATTGACTTAATACGTTTGGTATCGCAAGGTCACAGTCCAAGGTCCAGTCTGTATCTGCGTAGGCAATCCCGCGCTGTTATAGATATACCTGTATGGCTGGATGCTTTGTGCAGGGCCCGGGTAACGCCAGACCTCGCTCTGGAAATTGTGGGGAGAAAGGGAAGAGCCGGACCAGAAGTTACTGCTGTTGGTAAAAGTCATGGGGTACCCATTGATCGTCCGGAGAAAGTTCACCTGTTGGTCATAGGCGTCATAAGTATATTCGTAAACCAGGAAATCACCCGGATTGGACCCCAATGTGGAATCCGTCTCCATGGCGAGATTCCCGAAGGTATCCCAGTTAAAAACGTAATGAAATGCCGGCGCCGGGTTTTCGCCGTATATCTTCATGTCGTTGGCCTCACCTTGCGCATTGTAGCTGTATACCTCTGTATAATATGCCGGTTGTCCGTTCATATAGTAAGTTTCCGTCTTGACAAGGCGGCCCGACGCATCATAAGTATAGCTCCAATAACCTTCCGATTGATCGTTTACATATTGCCGGTACACTCTTCCTCTCTGGTATTCGAGATGATAGTAACCGGTGTCTATGAATCCCGGGGTAGTGATCGTGTCCTGTCCGTTAATCGAAATTCCGGCTCCTCCCCACTTGACGCGGATGTAATCAGTCACCAGATGGGTGGCACTATCGTAAGTAAAAAAGAAGGATTGACCGTTGGTTGTAGGACCTTACCACACTTCAGAGACAAGTTCGTATGGGGTCGGGTTCTCCCAAGGGGCGGGAGGGAGGAGGAGAGGAGCGGTTTTCCGGCATCCTTCCAATAGCAAGATGGCCAGTATGGTAGTGAAATGTTTGATAGTCCTTTTAAAGGTAAGATACGAGAGAGGGAAATAATGTTGCCTGGCCTCTAAGTAGGGATTACCGTAGATTTTTCGGACCATTCTTGGTTGAATTCCTGCCATCCACCTTTGATGTTATCTGCTATATTTGAACCACCCGTGCTTAGCAGTCTTAAAATTATAACAGCCTGGGTTTTACCGGAGTCAATCAAAATGCCAAATCTCCTATTTCCTTTTTTGGTTATTGGTTCTCGTTATATAGGAACAAATCTTTTTTTGGCCATCGGATGCTTGAATCGTTGATGATTTCCCAGATCATTTTATCCAGTTCATCATCGGAACCAATTTGCTGAGGAGCTTTATTGGTCAGCATGACCCAGCAATAACCGTTGTCAGCTCTTGCCATTTCCGATGGGGTTGCCCAAAAATTACCCTGAGCAAACCAGTTATGGAATTTATTGTTGGACCACCATCCGCCCGAAAAATGGGAATTGGAATCATAGGGGGTAAGCAGGATCTGCATCATCGAATCATTAAAAATATCCGGTTTGTATTTGAACATATCTACCCTTACTAGCAGTGTAAGCAAATCTTTAGCCGATGCCAGCCAGCCGCAGGCAGCCTGCATATTCGATATATTCTGTGTATAATATTCGTCATCTTCATAATTATCATTCAAAAAAACCCGCACATAATGCACGACTTCATTTTTTTGACGATCCTGAATCGTGTTTCCGGCTATTTTCATATCTTTATCTCCTACAGGATCCAAAATTTCTTTGTGGATGTATTCGGCATATGGCTTACCAGTAACCTTTTCAATTATTTTACCCAGAACAACGTATCCCAAGTAAGAGAAATCAAAATTCTTACCGGGCGGAGATTTTAAAGGCACCGAATCCAGTTCCAGGTGCAGCATTTGAGAAGCACTTAACGAGGAGTTGAGGAAGGTATTGTCTTCGTTTTCCCAACCGGCACAGTGGTCAAGCAATTCTTTTACGGTGATTTCCTTGATTCTTGAATCGAATGGCTTGCTCCCATAATCGTTGCCGAGTATACCTTCGGTGCCAAATACTTTTTCATTCAAGGAAATTTCTCTCCCCTCCACCAATTTCAAGATAGCCATTGCTGTTATAGGCTGCGACAAACAACCGATTCGAAACTGGGTGGAATCCGTAACTTCTTTTTGAGCAGAAATATCTGCGTATCCATATCCCTTTACATAGAGCAGGGAGTCGTTTTTGGCAATAGCCAGCGAGAGTCCAGGCATGTCATATTTCTTCATGAATTTCTCTGCGATACTATCTATTTCTGCAATAGAACCAGGCTCGTGGTTTTGCCTGGCAATAGTATCAGACCACCCGGAACCACAGCCGGAGCAAATAGCCAGCGCAAAGACGATAAATAACAAGTGATTGGTGAATTGCGATGCCATAAAAGTTCTAAATAATAAACTCATATAAAGAATGTTATTTGTTTCCCCAACAATAAAAAGACCAAAATCATTTTTGATTGGTGTATAATGATTTAGCGAAAAACCAGCGAAATGATATGCACGATTTTGATACAGTTGTTGGTTTGAGTACGCAATATTTGGATACATTTCCGTTTGGATTGCCAGTACAGGCCCTGGCAATCTTAGCGAAATTGGCTCTGTTCAGCGAATTAATCCAATCACAAACAGGTTTGAAGCGTCTATTCTCGTAGGAAAAACAGCTCGATTTCTTGCAGCCGGAGAAAATCGAATTTGGGTTCTTAATCAGGGAGATGGGTCAGTTAGCCGAATAAGAGTTCGAATTAGCGGAAAATATACTTGGGTGAGTGCTCATGATATAAATACTGTTTGGGCACTAAAGAACAAATAGGTTATTGAAGAACCAGGCAACTTGAGTATCTTAAACCTATATAGCCGCGGGTAGAACTTCTAAATTTATAATTTAATAAAAACCTATTGTCTTTTGTCAATTTTAGTGAATCTCCATTTAAAACTGGCGCCAATGAATCCCATTTTCAACCTAGGGGAGCGAAATTTATAACATATTAATTATGAAAATTGGAATTATTCTCTCTGTTCTACTCAGTTTGCAAGTCGAATCATTTTCTCAAACTTCTAACGAATACGAGGTATATGCAATTCGATTTGGCAAATCGGGGTTTTTAAAACTTTCAGAGGTGGCAATTGGTGCTTCACAAAATGATAGTGTTGCAGATTGCTTTATGTTTTGGTTGTTGAAGGGAAATGGTAGAAATATTATAGTTGACGCAGGTTTTCTTTTGGACGAAAACAGCAACCGGAATCACACTTGGGGAAGAAGTAATTATATAAGACCTGATAGTGCCTTATTAAGATTAAACATTAGAGCAAAGGACATTACTGACATCATTATTACACACCCACATTGGGATCATATCGGCGGTATAGAATTATTCCCTTCGGCCCAAGTATGGATGCAAACTGATGACTATTCTTATTTTGTAGGAACAGCATGGCAGAAAAATGGCAATCATGGAGGTTTCTATAAAAAAGATGTAAAAAATATTGTAAATGTAAATTTGAATGGGAGGCTTAATTTGATTAAAGGTGACAGCATTGAGATTATTCCAGGAATTCGGGCGTTCATCGGATCGAAACACACATGGGAATCGCAATATGTACTTGTGAATACTAAGACAGATAAGGTAGTTATTGCATCTGACAACTGCTGGTACTATTTTAACATCGATCATTTAGTTTCAATTCCCGCATTATTCACATATGATACGATTGCTTTTGTAAATCAATTAAAGAGAATGAGGAGGTTACAACCCAACACGTCTTTAATAATTCCTGGGCATGATGCACTTGTATTTTCAAAATTTCCGATGGTGGCGGAAGATATTGTAAGAATTAGATAGCTTTTAGTAATTTCAAAAGCGTGCAGCTTGAAGCTATATATAATCTGAAAGTTTGCACAAATAATAATATGATAAATTTCCTTTAGATGATAGCATGTATTGGAAGGACGGACCCACTACATGGTGAATGGTAGAGCCTAAGCCAAAAAGAAAAAATAGATTTGCTTTATTGCATAATGAGGTCAGGCCTCACTCCCCAATTCACTGCTATGTTAAAAAATCTTTTCATGGTTTCTTTCCGTGCTCTCAGGAAAGATAAGGGATATACGCTGCTGAACATCCTGGGTTTGACGGCTGGCATTGCATTTAGCCTGCTCTTACTCTTTTACATAATGGATGAGTTGAGTTATGACCGCTTCAATGAACAAGCTGCTCGTATCTATCGCATATCTTCATATGTAAAGGAACCCAACAACATCACCAGGTGGGCGTATACCCAATTTCCCTTAGCTCAGGCCCTGCAAAGAGACTATCCCGAAGTAGAACAGGCCACGAGGATTGCGCGAAATGACGGAGCCATGTATAAAAGTGGTGCTCAGTTATTTTTCGAACCTAAGATCCTTTTTGCCGACAGTAACATGTTCGATGTGTTTACAGTCAAATTTCTCGAAGGCGACCCCAAACTGGCCCTGGTTGCGCCGAATTCCCTGGTGCTGACGGAGACTCTCGCCGAAAAGTATTTCGGCAAAGGTAGAAGTCCACTTGGCCAATCTTTAATAAATAATCGCGGGACCTTGTATAAAATCACGGGAGTCATCAAAGATCTTCCCAAAAACTCGCACATCCTTTACAGCGGCCTTATTTCTATGAGTACCATACCCAAAGAAAGTACCACTGACTGGAGCGCCCTGGGAGTTTATACCTATGTATTACTCCGCCCCCATGTTGATGTACGGGGTTTTGAGAAAAAGTTATTGACTATGTATGACAAATACATGGCGTCGATCTTTAATCAATTCAACATCAAAATAAGTTATGGAGTGCAGCCGGTAACAGCCATTCATCTGCACTCCGAATTGGGTGGAGAGCCCGAAGAATTGGGGAGCATTTCGTATATATACATCTTTTCAATTGCAGCTATATTTTTACTAATGATCGCCTGTATTAATTATATGAATCTTGCCACGGCCCGTTCTTCCAGAAGAGCTAAGGAAATTGCCGTCCGGAAGGTAGCCGGCTCCTCCCGCTCTCGCCTGATCATGCAGTTTTTGACTGAATCAGTCTTGGTGACACTGCTCTCATTTTTTCTAAGCCTAGTATGCGTATACCTGCTTTTGCCAGCGTTTAACGAACTCTCAGGGAAACTTCTTTCCTTACATACGCTGATTCGATCCGACACTTTCTTGCTGTTATTTGCAATTATTCTGTTCGTGGGTCTTGCCGGCGGCAGTTACCCGGCATTTTACTTGTCTAAATTTAAACCGATTGCCGTGCTTAAAGGCAATTTATCACGAGGTTCCAAAAATTCTACGCTTCGTAAGATATTGGTGGTGCTGCAATTCAGTATTTCCATGATCATGCTGATCTGCACGCTGGTTGTATTTGACCAACTGCAGTTTATTCGGAATAAAGACCTGGGCTTCAACAGACAAGGAGTTCTTCATATAACAGTGCACACGGGCGCAGATAATTTTCAGGGAAGATTATTAGATTTTAAAAATGAGCTTCAGAAAGATCCCTCTATCCAATCAGTGAGCACGTCGGACAACATCCCTGGCAGCCCGATGACATCCTATCGGCTGTTTACGGTGGAATCAGGAAACGGATTTATTGACAAGCCCCTTGATACCTATGGGATAGACGGTGATTTTATAAACACGCTGGGAATGCGGCTGGTTAAAGGAAGAAACTTCTCATCGTCCCCGTCCGCCGACACGGCCAACAGTGTGATTGTAAATGAGAGTATGGTAAAACATTTTAACTGGGGTGATGCGATTGGAAAAAAGATCAAGCTTCCGGGTGATACCTCCGGAAAGTATTTCGAGGTGGTAGGGGTAATCAAGGATTTCAATCAAAAATCATTATATAACCCGGTCACTCCCCTGCTTCTCTTTGACCGTCCCGGAAGAGGCAATGTAGAGGCGAAGATCAGTTTGCAAAACATCCCCGCGACGATAGCAGGCATAGAAAATATCTGGAAAAATATGTTTCCGGGCTTTCCGTTCCAATATACCTTTTTGGACCAGGATTTTGCCTCTCAATATGCGGCGGATCAGAAAAGGGGTAAGATCTTCTTTGCCTTTTCCGCGCTGACAATCGCCATCAGTTGCTTAGGTCTGCTGGGGCTGGTGTCTTATACTTCGGAACAACGGAAAAAGGAGATTAGCATGCGGAAAGTACTCGGGGCCGGCACGAGGCAAATAATAGCATTAATTTCTACGAATTATATGGTATTGATGGGTATATCGACACTAATCGCTTTTCCGATCGCCTATTATTTCATGCATAAATGGCTGGAACTGTTTTACTATAAGACAAAATTGAGCGCACCTATTTTCCTGATTTCTGCATTGGCCGTCTTCCTGATCACCTTGATTACGGTTAGTTTCCATACAGTCAAAGCGGCCATTGCCAAACCCATAGATAACCTCCGGATGGAATGAATCTAATATCTCCCATACGAAGAAAAATGAAACAAAGAATCATACTATTTTATCCTATTTCAATTTATTACAACTTCACCGCTCCAGGCCGCTGTAGGCTCTGCAGAACTGAATAGAGATTTGTGAAAAAAAGAGGCGACTATGAAAGAAAGCTTAAAGGCGACGGCGCTGTAAGCCATGATGGTCAAATAATTGTTGTATTTTACTAAATCTACTTTTAATCTTCAAAGTTAAGTCATGAATAAAATATTCAGCTATGTAGCCATTCCCGCAGAGGACTTCGAACGTGCTTTTAATTTTTATCACAAGATAACAGGAGGACTAATATATAAGAACCCAAAGGTGCCCTTTCCGATGGCCTACTTTACCGACCAGGAGAACCGCGATGTGGGCCATCTTTTTAAGCTGCCAAATTTTAAGCCATCTGAAAATGGGCCCATTGTTTACATGGAGATAGCAAAGGATCTCAACGAAACTTTGGAAAAAATTGGAAATGCAGGCGGCATAATAAAAATGCCGAAAACGTTGATATCACGTGAAAAAGGTTATTGGGCATTATTTATGGATACCGAAGGCAATCAACTTGCACTACATTCAGGTGAGTGAACTTACCCCACCACGCAAAGCGATGAGTGGGCTTCTTCACAACCTAGACGCATGCCTAATTGCCCTACGTTAACGGTTGAAGGCTCGTTCCGAAGCCCGATGGACTCGATATTTTTGGCAGCATTCAGATCCCTGTCGTGATGTGAGCCGCAACAAGTGCAAGTCCAAGACCTGTCTTTCAATTTTAATTCTCTAAAAATATATCCGCAATGAGAACACATTTTTGATGTTGGCCCAAACCGCCCAATGTGATGGATATTTTTGCCATGCCATTCGGCTTTGTAGCGTCCCAATTGGGGGGGTTAAGTCTCATCAAGGCCGCTTACAATCTGGAATTGGTGAATTAGGGTTCAGTGCATGGAGCCGCCTTTGTCCAGAGAGTTGGGTTTCAGGTTCTGGACAGCTCCCTGTGCGGTGGTCTTCAGCTTGTCAAGGTCGATCTTTTCTCTAAATGCTTGCCGGAACCGATCGCTTGGTCCCTTCATCAGGATGATCAGTGAGCCGCGCTCGCGCGCGTAGGGATTCGCAATGCTGTCCACCAGCCGGACCGCTTTGAATTCTTTGAGGAAGCTATGCTGCATCTCCTGATTGTCATCTGTCACGAGCAGGAGTACGTCGAACCGGTCGTAGTCCTGGGGCATCCAGTAGAGGAAACTGGCATTGTCGCTGTAGGCAGCTGGCAGATGGTACTTCGGACCATAATAGTTCAAGGCCCCAGCCTCACCGTAATTGTCGCAGAACAGGAGCGTGTGAGCCTTCTCCGTGCTGTCAAGGGATGCGTAGGCCCTGGCCACCTTTTGTGTCATCTCCTGCCAGGACAACATATCCGCGAAGTCCTGGGGCAAGGAATGATCCTGGAGATCCTCCCAGCGGAGGCCACCCACTTTACGGGCAAAAGGATGATGGACGTAGTATTCGGCAAGCGGAGTCGGGGCCTTGAAGGGAAGGAGGAGAGGCACCAGGCGGAGGCCTATGAAGCCGCTAAATGCAACCATACCTATTTTCCACCATTTGTTCGCCCAGGCTTCCAGCCGGGTAGCACCGAATGCGAACAGGACCGGGTAGGCCCCTTGCGAGTAATAGCTTTTCCCGTGGCCCAGCATCAGGAGTGCGAGTGTGACGAAAAACGCCCAGGCTATGAAACGGTATTGTTTCGTGCGCGCCACCCAGACGAGGCCGGTCACCCAGGTAAAGAGAGTGGCCACATTGTACAGGAGCTGGTCCGTGAGGAAAGTCCAGGGACTCAGGTACTGGAGCTGGTTATTCTCGAGGGTCTTCATGTGGTAGACCACCGGGAAGCCCTGACGCGCTTCCCAGAGGAGGTTCGGCACGAAGAGCAGGATGCCCAGGCCGATGGCATAATAGAAATGGCGGCTGGAGAATACCTTTTTGTCCCAGACGAGGAGGAGGCCGGCCAGTAGGCCTGTGGCGTAAAAGGCCATGGTGTACTTCGCAAGCATGCCAAGGCCGAAGCTGACGCCTGCAACGTAGAGGTGCATGGGCTTTCCAGTTTGCTGAAACCTCGTGAGCCCATAGACCATGGCGGTCCAGCAGAAGATATCCAGGAAATTGGGCTGGAATAGGAAGTGAATCCTGAGCCAGGCGCCCGTCACAAAGGGCATCCAGGCCAGAACCAGGGCGAACCAACGGCCGCCAAGGTGAAGCACCAGCCGGCCCACAAGAACGTACGTCATCGCGCCTACCAACGAAGGCCATATTTTGATCGCCCACATTGCGCCGCCCAGCAGGTTCGTCAGCCAGGCGAAGATCGAGAGCAAAGGCGGCGCCTCCATGTAGCCCCAGGCCATATGCCGCGCCTCCGCCAGGTAAAGGAGCTCGTCCCGGTGCGGGCCCCAGACAGGGTTCTGAAGGAAGAAGGGTACGATCAGCTTGATCAGGGCGAGGAGATAGAGGAGATAGATGGGTTTCATGGGAGAAAGATAAAAATATAGGGGTACATTCTTGGTAAATTTTGACCAAAGGCACAAAATCGGTGTGCTCCGGCTGTTTTGGATCTCTCTGAGGACGCAATTACAGCATCCTCTGCTCGGCCATCCGCCGCCAGCATCCTGGGAGGTTTCTGATTGGTACAAATGATTTCCAATGAGATCCAAGAGAAGCTTCAGATATCGTTCGGAAAATTCGCCTCCAGGGGCCAGCAGATCGTTGCTCAACGGGGGAATAGTTCCTGTTTCAGTTCGTTTTGCTGCTCCTTTTGGTGCTCTTCTTGTTAAGTAGGCTCTTTTTGAGATGGGGTTTGAGAATACTTCCGTTTCAATTCCTTCCTAAAGATATTTTCCTTTACCTCGCACCTTTCAAGGAGCGCTTTGGCACTGTATTGTTTCCCAAGGTCGACTCCGTTAAACACGCATTTGGTGGTATGATCACCTAGGTCATGCCGTAAATCCTTCCTTCTGGATTTTGCCTGACTATTACGGAGATGCCTTCCTTTTTGAGCTGATCAGAGAGGGTTATTTGAAAGTAATCATTGAAATAAGGTGAAATTCTTATTAAATTGGCATATGGAAAACAGATTATTGGAACTAGCAAAAGATTATGCGGTGACCTATCTTCAGGAATTACCTGAAAGAAAGGTCTTTCCTGACCCAGAGAGTCAAAAAGAATTGGAAAAACTGGATTTCCCCTTGCCTTTCTCTTCCACAGATCCGGAAAAAGTACTGAGCGTATTAAATTCGATCGGATCACCAAATACAGTAATAAGCAATGGAGGCCGCTATTTCGGATTTGTTTTCGGAGGCTCCCTTCCGGTGGCCCTTGCCGCCAATTGGATTGCTTCGGCCTGGGACCAAAATGCCGCATTTAAATTATCCTCTCCGGTTGCCGCGCGGCTGGAAAAGATAGCTGGAAGATGGTTGTTGAATGTGCTGCAGTTGCCTCAAGGTGCAGCGGTAGGTTTCGTAACTGGAACCACGATGGCTAATTTTTGTGGGGTATTAGCTGCCCGGCAAAGCATCTATCAGAGAGCAGGCTGGAACAGCAAAACCAAGGGTGTCACTGGCGCGCCACCGATTCGAGTGGTGGTTGGAGAAGAAGTTCATGCCAGCATGCTGAGGGCACTTATCCTCGCAGGCTTCGGCCTTGATAATCTGATAAGAGTTCCAACCGATGGACAAGGAAGAATAATGGCTGATAAGATGCCTGAGGTGGATGAATCGACACTGATTTGTTTGCAGGCAGGGAACGTCAATACAGGCGCAATCGATCCGATCGGAGAAATTTGCATAAAGACCAAGGAAAAGGGCGCATGGGTACATGTAGACGGAGCATTTGGGATATGGGCTGCAGTTTCTTCAACAAAATATCATATGTTGAAAGGATATGAAATGGCGGATTCTTGGGCAGTTGACCTGCACAAATGGTTAAATGTCCCTTACGACAGCGGATTAATCGTTTGTAAAGAACCCAAGAACCTAGAAACAGCTATGTCAGTGAGTGCTGCTTATCTCCCTGATTCAACAGAGCCGGAAGCCTACTTCTATACACCGGAAATGTCAAGAAGAGCACGAGGGATCGACACGTGGGCTGCTTTGTATTCCCTAGGGAAAAAGGGTTTAACTGAACTCATTGAAAGTTGTTGCACCAATGCAGCTTTGTTTGCTTCGGAATTAAGCGCAGCTGGATTCAAGATTTTAAACGAAGTAACGCTCAACCAGGTCCTGGTGTTATTCGGTGATGCTGAGCTGACAAACAGGATCATCAAAAAAATACAGGCCGATGGGACTTGCTGGTGCGGGGGTACTATATGGAAGGGGCATCCAGCCATGAGGATCAGCGTTTCCTCATGGATGACCACAGAAGTAGACATACGATTGAGTGCTGCTGCCATCATTAAAATTGCAATGGAAGAAAATCCAAAAAAATTCATTTCTCACCATAGATCAGATGGCGTCTCTTAGATTAATGTGCATTACACGAGCCATTGGTGCTGTTTACAACGAGAACTGTCGGGAAGACAGGACGCACCGTTTAACGGTAGAACGCTGCATTTCAATATATTAATTTCATCGGAAAACCACAACTCACCTAATCACTCACAAGCACCGATAAACTTAAAAGAGCTTTTATAATGGATCACAACTTGCGTCGCGTCCTATTGGATACAAAGGTAATTAATTTAACAAATAGCCGAAAAAAGGTACTATCAATCTCACTGTCAGGGATTCGAAAATTCGATAAAACGAAGGTGGCCCCTTCCCGGTAACTGTACAGCGACAGCCGGCGACTTCAAACTCCCACATTTTTCTTTTAAAAAATATATTGAAAAATATTTTGCGAAACCAAATAGTTGCGCTTATATTTGCAGCCAATCGGTTTCGCATAAAATCAATCGATATGAGACGCGACATTTTCCAGGCAATAGCCGACCCCACAAGACGGGCAATCATCACCTTAATTGCAGTGCAAGCAATGACACCGAACGTCATCGCCGAGAACTTCCACACTACCCGGCAATCTGTTTCCAAACACCTTCGCATACTCACCGAATGCCAACTGGTGAAACAGGAACAGAAAGGCAGGGAAATTTATTATTCACTTGAGATTGAAAAAATGAAAGAGATAGATAAATGGATTGACCAATTCAGAAAAATCTGGGAAACCCGTTTCAATCAATTGGACAAAGTATTATCAACAATTAAAAAACATAAAAAATGAACGACTTACAATTTGATTTTATGCTGGACAAATCAAAAAAAACAGTATTTATAAACAGGGAATTTGATGCCGATCTTTCGCTGGTATGGGATGCATTTACCAAACAGGAAATTCTTGATCAATGGTGGGCACCCAAACCATTTGCATCAAAAACAAAAGTTATGAATTTTAAAGTTGGTGGACGAAGATTTTATGCTATGGTAAGCCCGCAAGGACTAGAACGTTGGTCAATCCAAAGATATACCTCCATTAGCCCGAAAACCAATTTTAAATTTTTAAATGCTTTTGCAGATAAAGATGAAAACCCTGAGTTGCCGGGTTCTGAATGGGATCTGAGTTTCAGCGAAGAAAACGGAAAGACAAAAGTGAGTGTTAGTATTTATAATGAATCCCTTGAACGCATGGAGAAGATGATTGAAATGGGCTTTAAAGAAGGATTTATGATGACATTGAAAAGCCTGGAAGATCTGTTGGCAACTTTATCCGGTAAATGATTTTCGTTAAAATATATTAATACACAAAACAATCTAAAACTTATGGCACTTATCAATCCTCACATTAACTTCAACGGCAATGCCGAAGAAGCATTTACCTTTTATAAATCAGTATTTGGCGGAGAGTTTGCAAAGATTATACGCTTCAAAGACCTTGGAAGCCCTGAATTCCCTGTAGCAGAAAAAGAAGAAAATAAAATTATGCATATTGCTTTGCCTATCGGTAAAAGTAGTATGTTGATGGCAAACGATGTTCCGGAGATTATGGGAAGAACAAACGAAAATGAGAACAGAAGTAAAATTGTAATAAGTGCAGAAAGTAAAGAAGAAGCAGACAAATTATTTAATGGGCTTTCAGCAGGAGGACAAATAGAGGGGCCTATTGGCGATAGTCCCTGGGGTGGTTCATATTTTGGTTGTTTCAGAGACAAATACGGTATTGAATGGATCGTGGAATTTGATCCAAAACTAAGGGACTAGTAATTGGCGGCTTTCTATTATCAATAAATTGAAATTTAAACAGCGTTATGAAAAGTTTACTCAAAACATATAATCCTTTTAGATTAATACTTCTAATTGCAATTATGTTTATAGGGTCTTCATCAAGCGGGCAACGGATCAAGCCTTCCAACAGCGGTTACGCACCTGTTAATGGCATCAATGTTTATTACGAAGTATATGGTGAGGGCAGGCCTTTAGTTTTACTGCATGGCGCTTTTTATACAATTGATATGAACTGGGGACAATTGATACCTGAGCTGTCAAAAACCAGGAAAGTAATTGCAATAGAATTGCAGGGACATGGGCATACGCCGTTTTCAGATAGAGAATTATCGATTACTACTTTAGCAAATGATGTAGAAAAAGTGATGGATTATCTGAAAATAGACAGTGCAGATGTTGCGGGATATAGTATGGGTGGCTCTGTGGCTTACCAGTTTGCTGTACAAAGCCCTAAACGGTTAAGAAAATTAGTGATCATTTCTTCTACTTATAAAACCAATGGTTGGCTACCCATAGTAAACGGTGGATTTAAAGATTTTAAGCCTGAATTTTTTGATAATACACCAATTAAAACCGCATACGATGCAGTGGCACCTGATAAAACAAAATGGAGAAAGTTTTTGGAGCAGATGTTTGCTTTCGCCAAAGTACCATTCAACGTTGGTGACTCCAATATTTCAAAAATCGCTGCGCCTGTACTGATCATATCCGGCGACAATGATGGAACTGATAAAGTTGAGTTGATGAAAACTTATCAATTGCTGGGAGGTGGTGTTTCTGCTGATCTGCAGCCAATGCCAAAATCACAATTGGCAATTGTTCCTTCACAAGGACATGTGAGCCTGATGATGCAAACAATAACGATTTTGAATTACTTAAATGGTTTTTTAAAATAACTTAATGACTCTGCATAGCAAATGCAATCAGTAAAGCCAGCATATTGATGATACGATAGTGTGGGATATCATACATCTAAATCTGGATCAGCTAGAAAAAGAAATTGTTGTTATCCTGGCATCTGTTTCATAAGTAGAACTACGCGCGTCAATTAATCGGGCGGGATAAAATACAGGCTGGACAATGATTGACCTAAAACTAATAAGGACAAAGCGAAATTATTTCAGCTTTGTCCTCTCATTGTCGGGAATACAGGATTTGAAAACGTTCCCTAGAAAAACTTCCGAATTTACGAATCTGACAAATAAAAATAGGTTAGCAAAACCAAAATTGAAATAGCAAAAAACCGAAATTACATTATATGATTAGAAATTATTTGAAGATAGCCCTTCGCACACTGGCAAAACAGTTGACATTGTCCTTCATTAACATATTGGGGTTGTCTGTTGGAATTGCCTGCTTCAGCCTATTTATGTTGTATGCCATCAATGAATTTAGCTTTGATGGTTTCCATAAAAATGCTAACAACACCTATCTTGTGGTGGAAGGAGATGGGAAATCAAATCCAAAAGCAATTAGCGGGCCCATTTATACCTCAATACCTTTGGGTCCAGCGATGAAACAGGAGTTGCCGGGAGTAGAGAATTATGTTCGTTATATTCAACCCTACGAAACATTCATAAAAATAAAGAATGAGGGGATACGAGAAAATATAGCCTATGCCGATCCTTCATTCTTCAATGTTTTTTCGTTTAAATTTAAGTATGGAAATGCTCAATCGGCTATCAGTGATTTGCATAGTATGGTGTTAACAGAAGCAACCGCTCAACGCTTATTTGGTAAAACAAACGCCATCGGCGAATCATTACGGGTAAAGACGGACGATGTATTTGAACCCTTTATAGTTACAGCAATAATAGAAAATCCCCCATCCAATTCTTCATTCCGATTCAGCATGCTAATCAACTTTGATTTGGTTGTAAACAGTATGGCAAGAAGAATTGGTGCAAATAACTGGGACATGAGATCATTTATGACCGTGGTTCAGCTGAAGCCCGGAAGCACATTAGCGAATGACAATAAATTACTGGCTGACTTCTGGCACACGCATTTTCCAGGTAAAGGTCATGGCGGGTACGACCTGGAACCAATAAAAAAAATGCACACTAATCCGGCACTGGTGGGCATCAATATTCCCCCTGTCGATCCAAAATCGATTTGGATATTACTAATTATCGCAGCTGGAGTTTTATTAATTGCCTGTATTAATTTCACAACGCTTTCCATAGGCCGTTCAGCAAGCCGCGCAAAAGAGGTAGGTGTCCGAAAAGTTATTGGCGTGACCAGAAAGGCATTGCTGGTTCAGTTTTTGTCAGAATCATTATTGCTTGCTTTTTTTTCGACGTTGATAAGTTTGGTACTTGTATGGCTGCTTTTTCCTTCCTTCAACCAATTGTCCGGCAGGAATATGAGTTTCTCTTTCGCACAATTCCCGCAGTTAACCGGCCTCATTGTTGGGTTACTGTTACTTGTTGGCCTGCTCTCCGGATGCTACCCTGCTTTGGTATTGTCGGGCTTTAATACTGTGGACGTGTTGAAGGCTAAAATCAAGCTAGGCGGCGCCAATTTCTTTACAAAGACATTGGTCACTTTTCAGTTTGTACTTTCCACCGCGCTTATTGTTTCCGCAATAATCATTATGCTGCAATTACGCTACATTCAATCAAAAAACCTTGGTTTTTCGAAAGAGAATGTGCTTGTGGTGGAAGCGTTTGGCGTATCGGATACGAGACACCTTTTCCCGCTCTTCAAACAGGAACTTTCCGGAAATCCCGGCATTTCGGGTTTGACAAGTGCCGACAACGGTCTCGGTGAACATGAAGGTACTAGCTTCACAGACATTAGTTATCAGCAGAAGTCTATAAAAATTAAACAATTTCTTATTGATCCTGAATACATTCCAACCTTGGGTATGCAAGTAGTTGCTGGAAGAAATTTCGATCGGGCAATTGCTTCAGATACTGTGAACGCGGTCATCGTTAATGAATCCATGATAAACGAATTGGGTTGGCCGCTCAAAGATTGCATCGGCCGAAAATTGGAAGGCTATGATAACTACGGTGCTAAAAGCCCGATGGTGATAGGCGTTGTCCGCGATTTTAATTATGAGGCCCTAACTGATCGTATACAGCCGATATTATTTCATCAGTTTACCACAGAATGGCGACGTTTAAACTTTTTTTATGTGCGCCTGAAGCCAGGCGATCCTTCAGAAGCTTTGGCTGCTGTACATTCCGCATGGGAAAAAATTGCTTCCGAATACCCATTCAAATATGATTTTCTCGATGAGGATATTAACCGATTCTATAAAGCAGAAACAAGATTGGGCTATATTATTGGTTGGGCAGGGGGGATTGCCATTTTTCTTGGATGTTTAGGCCTAATGGGGCTTTCCGCACTCGCAGTTGTCAACCGCGCCAAAGAGATCAGTATCCGCAAAGTGTTAGGCGCATCGGTTTCAACAATTATCAGCCTGATTTCAAAGGATTTTTTGAAACTTGTTCTCGTGGCTATATTCATTGCAACGCCAATAACATGGTGGTTAATGTATAAATGGCTGCAAGACTACACATATAGGATAAATATCGAATGGTGGGTTTTGGGAATATCTTGCATAGGAATTATAGGTGTCGCGGTGCTGACGATATGCCTCCAGGCGATCAAAGCGGCTATCAGTACTCCTATGAAGAGCTTGCGGACAGAGTGACAATTCAATAATATCTTGCCTCTTATACCGAATACAGCAACTAAGATAAATGACATCGCGCGAAGGGGAATTCAAAATTGAATAGGAAAAGATTAGGTATCACCAAGAAGAGAATGAGCGACAGCACGAAAATGGGAAAGAAGAAGATTTAGAAAAAAAGGTTGACACCTTAAGTAAAAAAGTATAGGAAATTTCTGGATTCCGGAGGATGGCTACTTTCCTTTATAAAGGTACCGGCCGTTAATAAAAAAGCTGTCCGAAATATGGCCGAACAGCTTTTTACTAATTGAAAATCAATTTTAAAGTCGCCCTGGCAGGACAATTCTCGAACCTTTTTATGATGGATTTACGGCGTTTAGCCACCTTAGCAGTTTGAAAACGAATGTTTTCCGCTGCTTTTTCATTTTGGAAAGGTTTGCTTCGTCAATTTATGTAATATCTTAATAGATTTTTGAGATGCGATTGCGATCGCCTCAACAGGTCAGCCGAGGGCCGGGAAACTAATGCCCCCGAGGTGTTAATTTTGTATAATTGGCTAATTAATCACCTAACAAAAGTGAATAAAATGGAACCAGTAGTGCATGAAGTGCCGTTGCGCGAAATTCAGGACTTACGAAATTTGTCTCTTCGGGAAAATAATTTTCAGTTTGTACATGACAAATGCCATGGTGCCGGTTGGGCGGATACCTATCTTTTTTCAATGGGAAAGGAGGCTGTCGGTTATGGTTCCGTTTGGGGGAAGGACGATCGTAAGGCCAGAGACACCATCTTTGAGTTTTATCTTCTCAGACCATATCGGAAATTTGCCAATATCATATTTCCAAAATTCAGAATCATCGCCGCAGCCGGTTTCATAGAATGTCAAACCAATAACGATTTGCAATCGGAAATTTTTTTTGAGAACGCCCAAAACATCAATACAGAAGCAATCCTTTTTGAAGATAGCTACCAAACCGAGCTAAATTTACCCGGTACATTATTCAAAAAGAATTCATCCGATAATGAAGATTCGGAGTATGTTTTAGAGTACGCGGGACAGATCGTCGCCAGTGGAGGTTATGTAAAGAATTATAATTTCCCCTATATCGATATGTATTATGAAGTTAAAGAAGAACACAGAAAGAAGGGTTTCGGCAGTTTGATTATCCAGGAGCTGAAGCGGGAGGCTTATCGTTTAAAAAGAGTTCCGGCGGCAAGATGCAATATAAAAAACCACGCCTCAAAAGCGACCTTGCTTAAAGCAGGAATGAAAGTCTGCGGCCATATGCTCCTCGGTGAACTTGCTTTTTAGTTAAAAGCCGATTCAAGGTAGCTCCCGAAATAGTTCCGGTATTGGCCACAAAAAAACGGATCATCCTTCCTGAATTCGAACCCAAAGAGCCCCGTTATTGCGCAAATTAGGAAAAGCATGGAGATTGGACGAAAGCAAAACCGGCGCTGTGCGTGGGTTTCAGAAGTTGGTCGACCTGGCAGGACAATTCTCGAACCATTTGGTAAAGGACTTGAAACGGTTGGCAAATTTGGCCATCTGAAAACCAACGCGTTCAGCCATTTTTTTAGCTTTTTATCAATAGTTCGAAAAAGTTAAAGAAATGTTAGACACAATGATGAAACACATTGCGTTTCATATCTTGTCTCAAACAATTGCATTAAAAAAAAGCTCATCCCCCTTTTCATGTTCCTGGTATGGCAGCACGCATGCCTCTCCGTCTGCCAAGCCCAAGGCGGCCTTCAGGACACTCTCTTGCAGATCACACCGGCCATTACCCGTGCACTGATAGATAGTCTTAGGCAGATTCTATATGATCATTATATCTTTCCCGATACAGCGAGGAAGTGGGCCGCCTACCTTGAAGCGCAATATAAAAAAGGTGCCTATACAAGCATCAAAGATCCCAATGAGCTCGCTAACCGCCTTCAGCAGGACCTGCAAAAAGCCCATCACGACGGCCATTTTCACCTGCTGTATGCACCAGATATGGCCAGGAATCTGGCGGATACCACCCATATGGCCGAACGGCGGCGGGTCGGCGATTCCCTTCAATTGATCAATATGCGGTGGCGGAATTTTGAATTTACAAGAGTGGAGATCTTACCTGGAAATATTGGTTATATCAAGTTTAACGGTTTTGTCGATTATCTGAATGAGGCCCGTCCCACTATCACCGGCGCCTTTCGGTTTGTCGCCAATACAAAAGCCATTATTATCGACCTGAGGGACAACGGTGGCGGTAGCCCGGCAATGGTAAGCCAGATCGAAAGCTACTTTTTTCCGGTCAAGACACATATGAACGACATAATCGATCGAAAAAATGGCACCGAAGTATTCTGGACGGATCCCTCCAAAGCCGACAGTGTACTCTTGCAGCAGCCCGTCTATATCCTCACGAGCCGGCACACTTTTTCAGGTGCGGAGGATTTTTCCTACGGAATGCAAACCGTCCACCGGGCCGTCATCGTCGGCGATACCACCGGCGGCGGCGCCCATCCCGTCAGCCCGGTTCCCGTCGCGCTGGGGTTTGTAGCCAATATCCCTTTCGCGCGTACCCTGAACCCTTATACCCATACCGACTGGGAAGGCACCGGGATTATTCCGGATATTCCTGCCCTTTCCGCTGGCGCGCTCGAAGCGGCAGAGAAAGCCTTCTTCACAAAATCGTCACAAACGGCGGCCTCCGGACCGGAAAAAGCACAGGCGCAATGGCAGCTCGATGACCTGCTTGGCAGAAGTTCGCATGAAATCCGGGAGCCGGCTTCCCTTACCCCCTATATCGGGACATACCAGGGTGGACTGGTCTTCTATACCGACCAATCGGGCTTTTACTGCCGAAATGCTGAGCGGGGCAATCAGATCTTTAAATTGATTCCGGTCTCCAACGATAAATTCATTCTCGATGAGAATGTCCACGTGGAGTTTACAAAAGATGAGAAGGAAAATGTATCGGGCATCGACATGTGGTGGAGCAATGGGCGAAAGTCCCATAAACCGAAAGAAGAATGACATTATTGTGAAAAAAATCCCCACAGTTAAGCGGCGATTCTTCAAGATGTTCACAGGATTCGAACCTGTTTTTCGTTGACTAAGAATCAAATAGCTAATCTGATCAAAGAAATCAGGAAATTCTCGAACCGAAAAAACCCGCACTGGGAGCGGGTTTCGCAAAATCAAGTAAAATATGGTCGGGATGACAGCATTCGAATATTTCCCGCAAATAATTTATATCCAATACATTAATACATCTGTTCTTTTTGAACTCACCGGTTAACTCACCAGTGAAATTTTACAGTGGTGAGAACTGTAACGAAAATAAGGAATTATTAATTAACATTTTCTCTATTTATTTTTCTTAAAAAAAACAGTTCGAAGAATTTATCTGGAGAATTTATTTCTCTATATGATGTACCCCAGAAATTGAATGCACTTAGATTCTTACTGGCTCACTTTCACCCTCATTCAACACACTCAAAATCTATTCATAATCATTGTAATGAGCCCCACCAATCTTTGTAAAATGAATTGTTCCGATATTCTTTTTCAAAATTCAACGACCGGCTAAGTGGCCATTTGTTTATCCCGTTGCTGTAAACCTCCTATCCATCCTACCATTGTCTGCAGGCTGAGTTCAACATTGCCCACTTGGCAATGATTTTGCGCCTGTTCTTTTTCGGTGAATAACCGCGCTGTCAGCGAGCGCACATTTTTAAGCATTTCTATCTGGCCGTAAAACTGTTGCAGGGGAACATAATGGTCTTTGCTCCCTGCGAAAAGCAAAACATCCTGTTTTACCAGGTGCGAGACGCTGCTGGTTTCAAAAGCGCCGGTTTTATTAAAAAAATCGTAGGGGCTTTTTGCGCCCAAGGTTAGCAGCCCCTGTGTAACACCCCACTCAATTGCCAGGCTTTTTTTCATTTTTTGGTGAATAATGGCGTTAAGTATAGAAGATGCGCCCACCTTCATTAAGGTTGAGACAATGGTTTGCGCAAAAGGTTCCATTGTTCTGTAGGGGAACTCCTGGAAATCTAAAACTATATCATCACAAACTACCCTGCTTATTCTTGATTCAAAAGCGGCAGCCCGGATTGCAAGGCATCCCCCAAGGGAATATCCTAAAAGGGTAACATCATCCAGTTTAAAATAATCCAAAACAGCTTTGCATGGCTTATGCCATTCATGCGTCATAGGCAGGTGGCCTTCTTCCAACGTTGCTCCTTGACCTGGACCTTCAAACGTAATTATATCAAAACCATATTGAAAAAGATATAGCTGATGCGCAAATAACTCCTCAATATAACTGTCGAAACCTCCGAAGAATACAATTGTTCCTGTGGCCGATTCCGGTGTGAGCCTATATGCACTCATGGTTATATTTTCATACGGAATGTTGAAATGCTGCGTATCCTGTATTTGGTAATACTCCTTCATCCATTGTATATAACGAACGCGGCTTGCATCTTTCCTACCGTCGATGGTAAACATAAAGAATTCGGCGGAACGCAGATAACATGCAGCATGTAACAAGCGGTTTTGCGCGTATGCTTTTTCGGAAAGAGCCAAAAATTCGCGGGTATAATCGGCATAATTTCTAATGCGGGGAGTTACCTCTCTCATTTCATTCAGCATCTGTTCCGACCCGTCAGAAAAACGGTTCATTTGATAATTGATACTAACATCAGGATGGATGCTGTAATAACCTGTTGCGAATTGCTGTAATGCCATAAAGGAGTTTTATTGCGTTAAATAAAATGGAGTGCTACCTTAACTTGTAAAGCATTTTCACAAAGTAGTTGGTCAGCGGCCGCATCAGCAATATAATAAATGACAAAAGCGGCAAGAAAAACGAAACAGCTACTGCGACGACACCATTTATTATACCAACATTGCATGAAATTCTAAATGTCCTCATTTTCCCCTTATCAATACCTTCATGCAGATATAACGGGTGACGTTCTATGTAAACCACCATATAATTGAGACAAAGCGCTAGTATCAGGGCATTTAAGGAATAAACAAAAGTGCTTACGGTCTGTCCGAAATAACTACTTACCATAGAGGCAGAAAAAGGTATGGTGACAATGAAAAGCAGCAGCAAAAGATTTGCAACTATAATTGTTGAATCAATTTTAATGATAAATCCAAAAAGCTCGTTATAAATCCTCCATAGCGTGGCAACAACGATAAATGACAATATAAAAGCTGCGAACGGATGGAGTAAATTGGTGAGGTCACCAAATGCAAGCACACTTCCTAACCCCTTTTTAAAAACCGTCAAATTTAGCGCAAGCAATGTGAGGGCAAAAGCAATGATATTATCGCTAAAGGCTGAAAGCCGTTCAATTTGCGCTCTGTCACTAATATCTTTTTTCATTTAAGGATTTGTAGCACGCTCGGGTTCCGGAGCAAACAATTTCGGGTCTATCCCGATTTGCCGTTCCCAATCTGCTGTATCCCAATAAGTGCGTTGCTCTATAATTAGCCCCTGAGTGTTAACACGGAAGAAAGCGCCCACCGGTAATTTATACGATCGATGTGTTGGCGCTATTGCCCCGGATGGCAATTCCATAGGGCCGGTGAACGTGGCAGTTTCAATAACTTCGCACACCACCCGGTCGCCTTCCGCCAGGATGCTGACAATTTCTTCTTTTAAATCAGGAAGAGATTTATCAAACATTTTAAATCCCTTTGCTATCATATCCTTTCCTACGGGGCGGCCCTGGCTAAGCGAACTGCGCGAGATAAACCCGGGAGCAAGCAGGGCGAGCAGGTCATCTATTTTATGTTCTGACCATGCGTGCCAATAATTGGTTACTGTTTCTTTGGGTGTCAATTTGTTGCAGGTTTGAATTGTTTCATCAAACTTGACATGTCAAGGTATTCGCGCAGGTGCGAAATTTTTCCATCTGCATTGATTTGATATATGAAGCTGACACCAACCGCATATTTTTGTCCCACCAACGTGCTAGGGTCTGCAGGAAACTGCCAACCAGTTGTTTTTGAAAACTCGACGGCTTCTTTGGTAATTACACCCCGGTTGATGTATTCAAAAACACCCCATTCCGGGGTAGCCTTATCAAATAATATTTCGGGAGTCTTATCCGAAGCAAGTTTACCTTGTGAGCATAGCTGAACCACCTCTTTCTTGCCCTTGTATACTTTATTCATATCAGACATTAATACCCACTCGCAATCATCAGCAATTGTTTCTGCCATGGTTACGAAATCATTTTTGAACCCGGATTCAAAGAGTTTACGAAAAACTGTCGTGGATTCTTTTGTTGTTATTTCTGTTGCCATTTTATTTTAATTGTTAATCATTTCGAGTATCTATATTTTACTTTACTTGTTTCTTGCTAAAGCCAGCATTCGTATAATCCATTGTTCCTTTAAGTGGACCCTCCTTGCTTGCATCTCTGCTGTTCTTGAGGCCATCCGCAGCTCTTCCGCACGCTTTTGCAGTCTCATCTTGATTAAGAAGAGGGGTCGTAAATAGTTTGTCGAATGCCTTACCTTCCCAACCTGCTTTAAGCCCTATCATTATTCCTGCCATATCCTCGGCTTTCTCCAATTCTAATACGTGTGAAGAAACATAAGGTCAGGAAGGGGGCCTTGAAATATAAAATCTTTCTCCCGCCAGCATTTTCTGGAGTTGTTTTTATTGGACTTAAAGTTGCTGTCGACATCTATTTTATTTTAACCTATCAACTAAACAGTAAGATCAGGAGTAGAGATGATGTGCGGTCCCAGGCTCAGTAAGGGTCAGCAAATCGAAATACTCCCTGACCCGGAATAGTTTGCCATCTTGGATCTCGCACATTAGCATGATGGGCAACTCAAATTTGGTGCCTGGCGTCGGCTTTTGAGATGAGGTCGATGGCCACTTATCGGTAACTATTCCAGTATGCACATATTCCCAACAAAGCTTTGTCCCCTTTTCATTTTGGAATACGTTTATTGGTTTAATCCCTAATTCCCCGCCATGTTTTCTTGCCGCAACAGATCGGTTTGCCAGTTCCACCATTTTATCCAATCCGCGGAATATTTCTCCCGTGGCCATTATTTTCCATTCTCCGTTTGGGCAAAGAAGTTTTTTCCAGTCTTCGATGTTGTCAGAGGTAAATGCAGCTGTGAAATCTTTGATAAGATCGGTCGTATTCATTGTTGCTATTGTCATACTATTTTAATTTGTGAGTGAGTAGGTAAGCCTATTTAATACTAATCAGCAGATCTAATCACGTGATTGGTTTTAGATCCGAAGAAAACAAAGTTGAGTGTTTTTATAAGCGCGAGTATTACACAGTTCTAAGCATTGCTTACACAATTCCCATCTTTTGAAAAAAGTAGAAATTTTTGTATTTCACACACCTGACCGGTAAACAAATGGAAATGTTATTTGCCGTGCATTATTGACTTGATCCAGCACGGGATCAGTTTCTTTCTTTTTATCATCATTTGCTCAAATTCCTTTCGGTTGATATTACCGGACCTTGCCATCAGCAATGAACTGGCAATGAATGGAAATATGATCAGGCTGAGCATATTAGCGACGACATGGAATGGATGTACATCTTTTACCTTCTCTTTTTCCATAATGCCTTTGATTTCCTTAAGACTGGAAGTACTCCACCCAGCTATTTTTCTGAATAGCGGGTCGGCTTTGTATTCACGAGTCAGCTTTCCCGACTGCATGAGGCTGAGGACAAATTAGGGGAGATCAGGATTTTCCAGTAATAAATTGATATAGTGGCTCACTAAATAATCCAGATGCTCCTCAAAGGGGCTTGGATTATTTTCAATATTTTCCACCATCCCCCCAAGGAATAGGCAGAGATTCTCTTTCATCACCAGTTCGAATAGTTTCTCTTTGCTGCGGAAATAGTAATTCAACATGGATAGGTTGATACCGGCTTCTTCGGCGATTTCTCTGGTATGGTGGCCAGGTAGCCTTTTTGGGTGAACAGTTTTTTAGGAGCTCTTTTTATTTTTTCTTCAGTAGAAATATCTTTAGCCGGAAAGGACGGGACCAGAATTTCGCATACTGTGTATAGTGAAAACGAAGTCAGAAAGACCGGTTCATTTATTTTACACGATAGTAACAAGCAAGCGAAGGAGTGTGTTTTTTGCAATTTATTATGTTCTCCTTTTTTATTTTAGGATTGCCTGTTGGTTTCTGACATTACTTCATGAGGAATGGATCGGTTGGATTTTAATAATCTCCCCCAATTTTTGATTTTTTACTGAGGGCTAAGTAATGCTTATATATCCCCCGTTTGAGGGATTGATTCCGATTTATTTACAATTTATATTTGTGAGATATGAAACGGTTTATAGTTTTAATCATTTTAGTCCTTATTTCCATTACCATGATGAGGGCGTCTGGGTGTAAAAAACTGGCTGATGGTCCGGTAAACCTTTCCCAGGCCGTAGTGACCACCCTGGCAGGGCCTAATATCGGAGGTTCAATCACAGGCGTTGGCCCTCTTCCTTCCTTTAATCAACCAACCGGAGTAGCGGTTGATGATGCATGAAATGTATATGTGGCGGATTAGGGTAATAATGTCATCAAAATGATTACCCCATCGGGAGTCGTGACTACGATGGCGGGCACGGGTCAGGCCGGTTCAGCCAACGGCATCAGCACCTTGGCTACTTTTAATCAACCCAATGGAGTAGCGGCAGTTGCCGTCGGAAATGTATATGTGTCGGATTATGGAAATGGCCTGATCCGGATTATCGAACATCAGGCGGGATATCCAGGGCCGCAGTTTACTGGGCTGGTAACACCTGTGGCTGGATTAACTCCAGGATTCAACAATGGTGTGGGCGCGGCTGCTTCTTTTAATCAACCGCAGGGCCTAGCGGTAGATGCCTCGGGAAACGTATATGTGGCGGATGCGGGCAATAATTTGATCCGAATGATCGGCCCCTTCGCGATAGTGTCAACCTTTGCCGGTTATGGAGGTGCCGGTTCAAATAACGGAGCAGGTCCCTTATCTGCTGCTTTTAATCATCCCACGGGAGTGGCTGTAGACAAGGCGGGCAACGTTTATGTGGCGGATGCGGGCAATAACCTTATCCGAAAGATCAGCACGGCGGGGGTCGTGACCTGGCTGGCGGGTAATGGTCAGTCAGGTTCAGCCAATGGCCTTGGCTATGCTGCTACTTTTAATAATCCTCAGGGAATAGCCGTAGATGCCGAGGGCAATGTATATGTCGCGGATACCGGTAATAATATGATCCGAAAGATCACCCAATAAAATCCTTAGAAATTGCACTTTTTTAGCGGTTTAACTGGCGAATCTTTTGCGGATGCGCAGTATTTACGCAATTTAGACAGAATCTCTATACAATATTATTAATGAATGTGTTGTGGGCTCAATTGGCTATTCAGTATATAACTCAGTAAAAAGGCAAATTCATATCCATATTGTTAGATTTTATATAATAAAAAATGCTGTAAATCAATTACTTACAGCATTCGTCGGGATGACAGGATTCGAACCTGCGGCCCCCACGTCCCGAACGTGGTGCGCTACCGGGCTGCGCTACATCCCGAATAAAAAAACAAGAAAAGCAATTCTTTGTTTTTCAGTAACAAAAATCAAAAATGACAGGATACGGTTAATCCTGTAAAGATAAAAAAGCGGAACCAATATGTTCAATAATATCCGACGCTAACATACTCTGCTCTGAAAGTGTTGAAGCGGCTATATCTCCAGCCAAACCATGCAGGTAGACTCCTAATATAGCAGCCTCAGCAGAACTGTATCCCTGTGCTACAAGGGATAGAATCATTCCTGTAAGTGCATCGCCGCTTCCCCCTTTAGCCATTCCCGCATTCCCGGTAGAATTGAAATATCCTTTGCCTTCGGGGGTGGCTATCAGGGTATAATGTCCTTTTAATAGGATGATACATTGTAATTCTTTAGCCTTTTTTATTGCAAGTTGTATTTGTTCAAAATTATTTTTGGATGGCCCAAACAATCTTTCAAATTCCTTTGGATGTGGAGTCAGAATAGAGTAGGGGGGAAGTTGTGAAATCAGTGACTGTTTCATGCCAAGTATATTCAATGCATCCGCATCCACCACAACCGGTTTTCTATATTGGTTAAAAAGCTCTTCGAGCATTTTTGCTGTCTTATCAGCGGTCCCGATTCCCGGGCCAATACCAATGCTTCCATATTTGGATAAATCATGATTTAGAGAGGTATTCAAATATGGGTCATCATCCATAACAAGCATGGATTCAGGGACAGCAGTTTGCATGATTACATTCCCCGAGGAGGGTATATGGCAGGTGAGCAAACCGGCCCCAGTCCGGAGACAAGCTTTAGCAGAGATTACCGCCGCGCCCATTTTTCCATAACCTCCTGCAATCATTAGCGCGTGTCCGAAATTTCCTTTATTGGCAAATTGTTTTCTAGGACGGATCATTGCGCTGACAGTAATCCTCCCTGTCAGACTGAATTCCGTATTGATCTGGGAAAGATATTCTTTCAGTAACCCGATATTGAGTATATGAGTATTTCCGATCCAGGCTTCATTTTCTGGCATCAGGAATGCCAATTTATAGCATTGAAAACTCAATGTTTCTTTAGCCTTAACGATTACGTTCCCAGCGGAGCTTTTATCCGAAAATAAACCGCTTGGAATGTCGATAGAAAGAATATCAATCCCTGATGTATTCAAATGCGAGATCAATGCCGCCGTAACGCCTTCCAGCGGCCTGTTCAGGCCAGAACCAAAAAGCGCATCAATGATAATATCTTCTTTCTTGAATTCATGGAAATTTTCTTCCGTTTGAATGAAACGGATTTCCACATCAGTCTCATGCAGCCTTGCGAGGTTGAGTTGAAAGTCATGCGTTCCTTTGTGACCGAATTCGAGTATATGCACTAGTACAGGACATTTTTTTTCACTAAGCATCCTCGCTAATGCAAGTCCATCGCCGCCATTATTACCTTTGCCGCAAAATATATGAAATGATCCCCTAAGCCAGTTATTCTCTTCCATCCACTCCAAGCAGGAAGTTGCCGCTCTTTCCATAAGATCAATAGATGAAATGGGTTCACCTTGAATCGTAAACTCATCCCAAAGTCTAATCTGTTCCGCAGATAAAATTTGCATACTGGAATTTAATCAAAATTCCATTTAAGTGAGACCGGCGTTGTAGATTATTTTTTCTCTTGTGAATTTTCTCCTCCACTGCCTTCGGATTCGTTCTCTAAATCCTCAAACTTTTCCCGGCCTTGCTGATAGTTACCAAAAAGGTCACAAAGTTTCTTGGATGCATACACCCTGGTATTATCGTTATTACACAATGCAATAATCGTCGCTCCCTCGTCAATCATCCTTAGGAGCACGGTTCGATTTCCATGCCACCAACCATTATGATAAATCAGCTTTTTGCCATTAGGTATAAGCAGCATCCGCCAACCCAGGCCATAATTCCTCTTACCTGGCTTTTCAAAACTATATGGACAATACGCGCTATCGAGGGTAGATTGTTTGAACAATACCCCGGAACGGAGCGCCACATCCCATTTTAAAAGATCCCGGACTGTGCTATAGATATTTTTATCCCCATATACGGCATCTAAATATTCAAGGCGGTAAGGCCGTCCACTTCTTTTGAATGATTTCATTGCCTTTGCTGTATCCGTCAAATTAAATACATAAGAATCCTGCATCTGTAAAGGCAGAAAAAATGTCTTGTTTATGAATTCGGAATAAGATTCTCCAGACGCCTTCTCAATAATTAAGGCCAAAAGCGCATAATTGGTATTGGAATATTCAAAATGTCTTCCAGGTTGCGCACCTTGAACCTGTGCTCTATGGCTGACCACATATTGCAAGACATCTTCATTGGTTAAAAATTTCCTTTTGTTCCAACCGGATTGATCCATAAAATGCACATAATTGTATAGCCCGCTACGCTGGCTTAACAAGGTCTTTATGGTAATACCTGCAAAAGGAAAACCGGAAAGATATTTTGACACTTCATCATGAATATCCAGTTTACCTTCTTCCCAGAGCTTCAAAATGCCCATTCCCGTAAAGGTTTTGGAAATAGAAGCCAGCTGGAAGGCGGTATGGACACTAATGGAGTCTTTCTTCTGTCTTGGTGAACTAAAGCCGCTATATCGCTCATAGACGATTTCATTGTTTTTTGCGACGAGAACACTTCCATTAAATCCTCTTGAAAACAAGGAATCATAAAAATGCTTGCTGGCGGCAGCATAATGATGAAATTCGGTTTTGCTAAGTGGCTGAATTGCAGGAAAATAGTGAAGTGTAGTATCCTTGACCTGCACAATGGGGGCTTGCTTGCTAGGTTGACCACAGCAAACAAGTATCGGAATTGCTAATAGATAGCAGCCAATAGTTTTCAATAGGATCATAACTATGGGTTAGTTACTGCAAAAATAAAAGAAACTTAAATTAGAAATAACTGATTATCAATTTAGTTTTTTCGTTTAGCATTTAAATAACAAATTTGCATTGCATTCATAAACTATAACGCAAAAAAGGTGGGTTAGATTATGACAGAGACAAAAATTACAAGTTACCCTAAAGAAAAAGTGAATATCCTGTTTCTGGAGAATATCAGTGAGGCAGCGGCAAGACACTTTAAGGACGCTGGCTACAGCTCGGTTCGAAGGGTTGGAGGAGCCTTGTCAGAAAAGGATTTAATCAAGGAAGTTCAGGACATCCACTTGCTGGGAATCCGGTCCAAAACCCAGGTCAATGCTGCGGTTTTAGCAGCTGCAAAAAAATTACAGGCAATTGGATGTTTCTGTATTGGCGTTAACCAGGTTGACCTCCAAACGGCGACCAATAATGGTGTTGTCGTATTCAATGCGCCCTATTCGAACACCAGATCTGTGGCAGAACTTGTAATTGGTGCTTCCATCATGTTGATCCGGAGGATCCCTGATAAAAGCACGGGAGCCCACGCAGGCATCTGGCTTAAAGAAGCAAAGGGTAGCTTTGAACTAAGGGGTAAAACCATGGGAATCATAGGTTACGGGAATATTGGCACCCAGGTAAGCGTTCTTGCAGAATCGCTGGGTATGAAAGTGATTTTTTATGATATTGACACCAAATTACCCCTCGGAAATGCAGAATCCAGGAAATCTCTAAAAGAATTGGTCGGAGAATCGGATATTGTTACCCTCCATGTACCTGAAGAACCGCAAACCAAAAACCTGATTAACAAATCCATTCTAAAGCAATTTAAGAAAGGCGCCATCTTACTCAATTATGCTCGCGGAGAGGTCGTTGAACTCGATTCACTTGCTCTGGCAATTAAAGAGGGGCATGTAGGCGGTGCAGCAATCGATGTTTATCCATGGGAACCCGAAAAAAATGGAGATAAATTCCATACCCCCCTCCAAAATTTACCCAATGTGATTTTGACACCCCATATTGGCGGTTCAACAGAGGAAGCACAACAAAATATTGGAGAGGACGTAAGCCAGAAATTGTTTCAATTCCTGGAAATGGGGATGACATTAGGGTCGCACACCGTACCTCCGCTAAGTCTACCGCAGCAGCATGGAACACACCGAATATTACATATTCATAAAAATGTTCCCGGTGTCCTGTCGGAAATCAATACCCAACTGTCGATACACGGTATTAATATCCTGGCACAGTATTTAAAGACAAATGATGATATCGGATATGTGGTGGTGGATGTCGATAAAAAACTCTCCAGCCAGGCTTTCCAATTGCTAAAACTAGTAAAGCACACTGTAAAAACCCGTCTGCTTTATTGATAATCAGTGTTTTATCTTATGAAGATTATAATTGTAGGGGGTGGATTTGGAGGATTAAAACTAGCCAGAAGCCTTAATAATAAGGATGGGGTGGATGTCACTCTTCTGGATCAATTCAACTATCATCAGTTTCAACCGCTGTTTTACCAGGTAGCTACGGCGGCTCTGGATGCCAGTAATATTTCTTTCCCCCTACGGAAGGTATTTCAGAAAAGCAAAAATGTCCATATTCGCCTTGCGGAATTAAAGAAGGTTTTGCCTGAAGAAAATAAGATTATCACGGATATAGGGGAAATAGAATATGATTTGTTGGTCTTGGCAACAGGAGGAAAAACCAACTTTTTCGGCAACCAGGTACTGGAAGAAAATGCTTACCGGATGAAATCTACTACCGAAGCCCTCCAAATCTGCAATGGGTTGATCCAGAACTTCGAAGACGCGGCGGAATGCAAATCCGAAGAAGACCTTGATAAATTTTTGACCATTGTAGTTGTAGGAGGAGGCCCTACAGGAGTGGAATTGAGTGGTGCCATTGCTGAAATGAGACGCTTTGTCCTGCCAAGAGATTACCCTGAGATCGATTTCAAAAAAATGAAGATTTACCTTCTTGAAGGATCTCCTAAAACTTTGGCAACCATGAGTGAAAAGTCTTCGACTGAGTCAAGGGGATACCTTATAAAAATGGGTGTTCAAGTAATCACCAATACGGTTGTGAAGGAATATGATGGAAATGTAGTCACATTACAGAATGGCGACATAATAAGGTCAAATACGGTCATATGGGCTGCGGGCATTAAAGGAAATATTCCGGTAGGAATTGTCCAGGACCTTGTTCCAAAGGGAAACCGCATCAGGACCGATCGTTTTAATAAAATATTGGGGCAAAAGAATATATATGCCATTGGTGATGTCGCCTATATGGAAACGCCAAAATATCCACAAGGCCATCCACAACTCGCTTCAGTAGCCATTCAGCAAGGCAAATTATTAGCAAAAAACCTGATTCAGCTCAGCGGGGGTAATCCTTTGCTTAAAGAATTTGAATACCACGATAAAGGAACTATGGCCACGGTCGGGCGCAATCTTGCAGTTGTCGATATTCCTAAACCCAAATTGCACTTCAAGGGCTTGTTGGCTTGGATGATCTGGATGAGCCTTCATTTGATGCTCATTCTAGGTGTAAAGAACCGCTTATTTGTCTTTCTGAATTGGCTATATAACTATATCACTTACGACCAGTCTCTAAGGCTACTATTTAAGGATATCAACCTTAAAAAAAAGGGGTAAATTCAATCAGCGTAAATGACAGGACTTACTTAGCAGCCGTAACCTTCATATTTATTAGCTTTTTGGCCCTGGAACGGAAGGCTGCTGTTTCTATTTCCCATCTTTCTTCAATGATTAATTTTATTTCTGGAATAATTTCCGGGAATTGAGCAGCTAGGTTTCCCAATATGGTTAACGAAAAAGCCTTGATCGCAACAGCAGTCTCGTTTGACTGAATAAATCCAAAACAAATACTCATCAGCCTGCCCTGATATCTTTTTGGGATTTGCACCCCTTGGAGCAATCTCACAATGTTTCTTTTGACAGCATTGTGGGATTCCTTTCTTTCCAGCAAATCAAGAAGTCTTTTAAAGTAACCCTGAACCCATTTTGGATGATCCTTGACGCAATAACTCATCGGCCAAGAAGCCCTTTGGGTTATTCGATATTCACTCGTAAAAAATAATTCCATTAACTCATCAAACCTGCCTTTGTGATCGCCGATCCATTGAACAATAAGGTTACACTGTTTTTTTGAGTGCTCCTCAAGCAAGGCCATTTTCAGATTCATGATCTCCTATTAATTTTTATTAAGCAATCGATCCGTAGGAAGCCGATTATCAAATGTATAATACTTGGTGAAGAATAGAAAAACGCCGATTGAAAAAAATAATAGACTCAACCAACCTACTGCGCCTCCGAGAATAAAAAAATAAGCCAAAATGAATACCCCTAGGAGGATTTGCAGATGGTCGGTTCTGCTGAGTCGGGATATCAATAAAATTCCATTCATAAATATCAGTAATGAATATCCATATATAATGAACAAAAGAGCATCAAATACCAGAAGGCATTGTGATGTCAGTCTCCAAAGACCAATAATTTCCGGAATGAAAATAAATAACCCCAGGCCCGCATATTGCAAAAATCTATTGAAAATGGAGACGGGTAGGGTACGCCACCAAAAAAGAGCGTTCAATTCAAATTCCCTGCATTTATAAAACAAGGCACTATGGCCAAGCATTCCCGCTGTAAAAATCAAGAAAGGCATGCGAAGATCTCCATGTGCCGTATCCTGTTGTGTTAGGATTCGAAAAAGCAGAAGACAGGTAATCAGTTTGCATGAAATAAAAATGGCTTTTAGGTCATTAAGAATGTATGAAATGAGAATTATGAAATAGGGTCTCCGAATCTCGGATAGAACCTTCAATTTGGTGAAAGACCAAGTGTTTTTCCTATTTGACTTCAATACATGTTGATAAAAGAGAGAACAGAAAAGGCATAATCCGGCATTGAATCCTGTCAACACCGCGCAAGCCATATAATTTCCTTTATAAAACGCAATTATAATAATGCACAATGCATAAAGCCCTACTGGAAGGTATAAACTGATATGCAATTGAAACAGCTTTGTGATCAAGGATTTCCTGTTCAGCGAGGATACCAAATAGATAAAGGCAAATGCGCTTTGTCGCCAAAGATCCATGACAAACAAAATGGTCTTTAGGGCATACATCATCCAGAGAATGAGGACAAAAAGAAAAAAAGCGGGTGTACTAAGCATTCCCAGGATTAGATGGTAATGAAAGGTGAACTGCTGACCCGGAGGTAATACGCCAAATAAGACGACAAAGATGAATAGAAAGAAACCGGCATTTTGCTGATAATATGGCTTGATGATAGATTTCCAGAAAACTAGACTTACCGCGTCCATGTTAAAATAGCAAATGAAGGGTTTGATCAGCAATCAATATTTTCTTTTCTACCGAGAAAATTTTTTCCACGAAATCCTGATGGGAACTTATTAGAAAATCGGTATTTTTTTTGAGTGAGTAGTCCATGATCAGATCATGAACTGTTGGAACCGTTTCCTGATCCAAAGTGATTAAAGGCTCATCCAGCAAAATCATGCGAGGCCGTCCTATAAATGCCAGGAGCAATGAAAGTTTTTTTGTCATCCCGCTGGAATAACTGCCTATGGGAGTGTTTAAGAAATGTCTGACTCTAAATAAATCTATCAAAGGGTCAACTTCCATCAGCTTTACTTTTCTGACATGGCGGTAGAAATTAACCAGTTCCATCCCTGTGATGAATCCTGGATAAATTGGTTCAGCATCTGCCCAGCTCACTAGTCTTCGGTATTCCAGCGGGAATTTTTTCTGGCTGATCGCATCAATCAGGATATCACCTTTAAAAGGAAGTAATCCTGCAACCATACGTAGTAACGTAGTTTTTCCGGAGCCATTTGGACCCTGTAACCAGTATATACCGGAGTCGAGTTTGACATCTTCCGTTTCGATGACGGTGATTTCGCCAAATTTCTTTTGAAGTCCTTTGAACTCGATCATATAGAGAATGAATGGACTATCAGTTGAAATTAAGCCTAATTAATTTCACAATGAATTGTTAAAGTCAACATCTTTTAGTTGGACAGCCAGTTCAAAGGATGATCCGATCACTCCGACCTTAAACTATCAACGGGGTTGCGGATAGATGCTTTTACAGCCTGAAAACCAGCAGCCAAAAGCACAATAATCGCACTGGCCAAAATGGTTATTCCAAAAACCCAAGGGCTTATAGGAATCCGGAACTTGAAATTCTGCAGCCAGGCATTCATGAGCGACCAGCCCAGTGGAGCTGCAATAACCAGTGCAATCCCGATTAAAAGCGAGAACTCCCTTCCAAAAATCCAAAGAATATTGATTAAGGTTCCCCCCAGTACTTTGCGAATCCCAATCTCCTTGATTTTCTGGGAGGCCATAAAGGAAACCAATCCATATAAGCCAAGGCATCCTATGAATATGGCAATAAGCGTAAAAATTTCTATTAGTCTAAGCATCAGATCTTCCGTCTCGTAGAACCGGCCTATTTGCTCATCTAAGAAATGATATTCATATAATTGATCGGGGTTCATAGCAACCCATGTTTTTTCCATGGCCCCCAACGTAGATCTAAAATTGGACATATTTATTTTAACCGCATAGTAGGCATAGTTAGAAGAAATTGAACCGATACAAACGGCATTGATGTTCTCATGAAAAGATTGATCATGAAAATCGTTAATGACCCCGACAATGGGAGCAGCTAAGGTGCCACCATTAATGGATAGCCTTTTTCCTATCACCTCTCCAGGAGATTTTAAGTTCAGCTTCTTCACAAAAGTTTCATTGACTAGGAATTCCTTCAATGAATCCGAATGGAAAATATTTCTTCCTGCTAAGAGTTTAAGGCCAAAAGTAGAAACATACTTTTCATCAGAGGCTTTCACGCTAATTCCAAAATTCTCATCTTCCAACCTATTATCATATTTGAAAATAGAGGTCCAGTTATCCTGGGACGATGGGGAAGTTGAACAAATTGAAATTTTTTCAACACCTCGAATCTTACCAAGTTGATCCCTAAGCGTATTCATGGCCGCTATTTTTGGATCCATCATCGGAAGCATGACCAGGGCTTCCTTATCGAAACCCAGATCAGAATCTTTAACATAGTGCATTTGACCGGCAATGACAATCATTCCGATGATCAATACCTGTGAAATAACAAATTGGGTGACAATTAATGTTCTTCTAGTATTAAAAGCGCCATGGGTAGGTCTGGAAATATTTCCCTTTATAGCTTGAATGGGTCTATAACCGGACATGATCAGGCCAGGATAAAATCCGGCAAGGAAAGTAACCGCCAGAACCAACAAAATGATGAAAAGAGAAATATGCCAATCCGAAATGAGATTGATGCTCATCTGGATATTAAACCATTCGTTCAGGTATGGCAGGAAAAAAAAAGATAATCCTACCGATAAGACCATCGCCAATAAAGTAATAACTCCTGTTTCAGACATAAATTGCCAGAAAATTTGGGTTCGAAAACTTCCAAGAACCTTGCGAATGCCTACTTCTTTTGATCGCTTGAGCGCCTGTGCCGTTGCCAGGTTAATAAAATTGACACAAGCGGTAATGATCAGGAAAAGCCCAATGAATGAGAATACCCATAAGACATTTTTATCAAGGCTTGCGCCATAACGGGTATCAAAATGGATATCTGGAAGTGGCTGAAGTTTATAATGATGGACGTTTTTGGAATTGGGGCGATATTTTTTTACGTAAGTGAATAATGCTTTTTCGACCGCCTCCTTAGAAACATTTGGCCTGAGTCTGGTAAAACATTGCAAATCGTCGGAAATTCCTCCCCAAGAATCATCACTTGCTAGCCAATCATTATATTGCTTCAAACTTGCGTAGGCCACGTAGATACCAGTTCTTCGATCTGTATTCGGCGGAAAATCTTTCAATACACCGGTAATTTTGAATAGGATCTGGTTATTGATTTTAATGGTTTTATTAATCGGATCTGTTTGTCCAAAATATCTTTTAGCCAAATTCTCGGTGATAACGGCTGTGTTCGGTTCGCTTAAAATGGAGTTTTTATTTCCTCCTAGTAAAGGGAAATTAAAAATGTCAAAGAATTCAGGTTCGGCGAAGGCGACTCCGTCTTTTTCCTTAAATTTTCTATTTTCATTCCCCTCTTGGATTGTAATCAAAGGCTCATCAACAGTTAGTATGCGGGCCACTTTTTCAGCGAAAGTGTAATCATTGCGGAATGCTTTTCCTAAAGGAGAAGGCACACCAGGCGTGTAACTGATATTATCTCGGTGCTCCTCAGTTACAATCCTATAAATACGGTCTTGATTATAATGAAAATCATCAAATCCCAAATGAAATTTAACTAGGGTAAATATTAAGATACCGCAGCACATGCTAAGGGCCAAACCCATTACATTGATCACGGTATATGCCCTATATCTTTGCAAATTGCGTATAGCAATTTTGAAATGGTTCATTAACATGAGGAATGTTTTTGGTCAAAAAGAAAAAATGACGCTGCGGAAAATTGCAATTAAATCAAGAATTTACCAAAGGAAATGCCAGGTTATTATTTCCTTAATAATCATCTTGTTAAGGCTTTAGGAGTGTTGTTTGACGTACGATTCTGCACCAGAAACTGTCCGGAAATGAAATCAAAAAAAAGTCTTATAATTAATATTATGTTAAACAGCCCCACAAGGCCACACACTATAAGACAAGAAGGAAATATTTTGCCCACGTTTTATTTGCTTACGCGTGGATAGTGCTAAGAACGAA